>Ga0315282_10000016_pt1:0-150000 | contig 455320 bp, 367 predicted proteins | sample YL17G07_20_MG_FD_203693 | JGI IMG/M metagenome (GOLD analysis project Ga0315282, IMG submission 203693) | Sediment microbial communities from Yellowstone Lake, YNP, Wyoming, USA - YL17G07_20 | ecosystem: Environmental > Aquatic > Freshwater > Lake > Sediment | place: USA: Wyoming...
ATGTGATAGCGTGCCAAGGCGGTCGCTTCCTGTCTTCGATTTCGCATTTCTCCTCCTCTCAAGAGCAGGTCGAACCTGTCTCATTTTGGAGTTACAATTTCGACCCATCTTGAGAGTTACACAACAGGTCACCTCTAGCAGGAGTCTGAAACCTTGTTGCAGAAACGAAGGGAGGAGGGCGGCGATGGGTGTTCGCAAGGCAGGAGGCGCTAGAAGGGCTCTGGCGCGCGAAGTATTGTTGGCGACATTCGTATGGCTGGCCGGGCAAACGGCTTGCGGCGCCCAAGAGCAGATGCGGATCCTGGCAGCCTCGCTCAGTGAGAGCGGCCTGGTCGCGGTCGTGCGCGGCCCCCATGTTTGGCCACTCTCGGTCACGGGTGAATTATGGGTACTTGACCTTGCGAAGAGAGAGGCGACCTCTTGGCTCAGCGAAGTCAAGGCCGTCACGCCTCAGTGGAGGCCCAAGCGGCGGGAGGTCCTTGTGGCAGGCCTGTCGCGGGGGAGCCTTCTGCTCGTGCGCGAGCCACCGGCCGAGGCGATACCCATCGAGGGCGGACCTCCTTATAAGTTGCCCCAAGCCGGTTGGTCGCCCAGCGGAGAGAAACTGGCCTACCGCGCATTCACTGAAACGAGCGGGCCGGGCCTTTACATTCGGGACTTCAAGACGGGAGGCGACTACTTGGTGGCCCGCGGTGCCAGAGGTGGCAGTATCCCCCGATGGTCGCCGGATGGAAGGAGGGTTGCGTTCCGCGACTGGGACCCCGTGACGCAGCGAGAGTGGCTTGTGGTCTTGGATCTTGTCACAGGGCGGAGGCGAATAGTAGCACGGCCCGAAGGGAAGGGAAAGGACCTATACTGGGTTGCTTGGTCACCGCGCGGCAACCTAATGGCCTGGGCAGGGCGCGGCTGGCTGGGCGTGCTTGATACTGCCAGCTGGAAAGCGCGCACTCTGCTGTCGGGCCGCGATGCCTGGCTCACGCCGACCAGGGTCTGGTCACCGGATGGGAGCCGTCTTGCGTGCCAGATACTGGAACAGAGCGCACCCCAAGTCTGGGTCATCAACGTTAGTCGCGTGCCCGCCGGCCGGTCGGGACTGCACCGCCTCACCATGCCACCCAAAGCGCATTGCTTCGTCGGCTGGCGCGACAATCAAACGCTGCTAGTGCACGACGGCTACCGAATCCTCGAGGTTGATGTGCGCACTGCTCACGCCAAGGCGGTCTCGCCTCCTGATTGGCCCTAGCAGAGCAAACCTAGTTGCTCCGGTTGATTGCAGCCGAGGGGGCTTGCGATAGATCAAGGTGTTCCAGCCACGGAGGTAGTTGTCCCCTAATCCCGGAATGCCCCTTGGGGTAGCACGGGATTGTATCCTGTGCACTGCACAGGTTGGAAATGCTTCTGGCATCCCGTTGGGATGACCAACGGCATCCCAGAGGGACCTGTGCTACCATCTTTCACCCCCACCTTCATCCTCCCCCGTCAAGGGGGAGGAGATGACCCGTGCGCTGCCACCAGCGGAATTGTGAGAGACCCTGCGACGCCCCGAGAAAAGAAAGTAGAGCGGGATGCTGGGATGAGCGCCCAACATGTTCAGGCTTACGGGCGGAAGGCCTTGATGTCGAGGTCGCGGATCGGCTTGTAGTGCTTCTGGTTTGCCGTGCACAGGGCGAGGCGATGCTCCACCGCGGTCGCGGCGATCAGGGCATCTGCCATGCTCATGCCCGATTTCAGACCATATTCCTCCATGTAGATCGAGGCCCGATGGCCGATGTTCTCAGCCAACGGCAGCATGCGGAACGCGAAGTCAGCGAGGAAACTCTTGATGGCCTTGGTTTCCTGCTTGCCGCGCGCGCCCTGCAGCAGTTCCATATACGTAACCACTGAGACAGCGGGCTCGCGCGCCCCTTCGACCAGCCGTGCCGCTGATTCGCTGCCCCTGAACAACCAGATCAGCACATCGGTATCAAAGAGCATGCGAGCGCACCTTGCGAAGGCTGCGGACCACCTTGGTAACGTCGCCCATGTCTTTGCGATCCTTCCACATTCCGAAAGCCGGGTGCTCCGAAACCCGGGCGGCCGTACGCCTGGCCCCTGCCGCGGGGTAGATGACGCCTTTCTTTCTGCCCCGGTAGAGGATGGTGATCGTCTCGTTTCGATCGAGGGCTCGCAAGATCTCGCCCGTCCGACGCCTGAGGTCCAAGGTCGAGGCCTTCATGCGGATCAACCTCCTGTGCAAGTGTGCACATAAAGTGTGCACTATGCGGCGGGCGCTGTCAAGCCGCTCAACCGGTCTGCCGGCGGGGGGACCAGGTGTCGGTTTCGCAGCGTTTGCGGGTCATTTCGTCGCGCAGGTCGGGGATTTCGAAGGGCCTGCCGCCCTCGACCGAGGAGCGATGCGCAAGGATTCCAGGCAGAGTCATGTCAGCGGCAAGATAAACGCCAATCGCAGGCTGCCTGTTTTCTGCGAGAGCCCGGGAGAACTCAAGCACGGTGTAGAAGTCCGCGCCGCCGTGCCCCGCCGTTCTGCCCTGGTCTGCCATCTCGCGGAAAGAAGGGATGTATGACGTATCGTGCTGCGTGTGCTCCTGCCCCTGCTCAAAGACGTGGAGCCGGTCGGTCGGCCACCAGCGGCCTGTCTCCATCTGGCCTTTCGTGCCATACATGGAAACCCAGAGTGAAGCAGGATTGCGCGGGCAGGTGAACCCGCACGTCAGTCTGACCACTGCGCCCGATTCCATCTTGATGAGCGCGGCTTGCATCGAGTCCACCGCGCCGAGGTTCTCCGGCATCTTCGGCCCGGTACCCAACCCGACGACCGAAACCGGGCGATCGCCGGTCATCATGAAGATCGGCCCCAGCGAATGTGTGCAATAGTAGATCGGCGGAAGCCACAGTCTCCAGTGGTCGGTCTTGCCGTCGCGCAGATAACCGCGCAGCATATCGCCTATCTCGTGGATGTATTCGCACTCGCCGTAGATGACATCGCCCATGCGCCCTTGCCTCCAGATGCGCGTCATCTCCTGGACGCGGGCAAACCAGCAGCAATTCTCGGCGAGGAAGTAAGTGAGGCCGGTCTCTTCGACGGTGCGCACGAGTTCGATGCCCTCGGCGATGGTGTGGAACGCCGTAACCTCGCTGAACACGTGCTTTCCCGCGCGCAGCGCCTGAACGGCATGGGGGCCGTGATCGGGGCACCCGCTGGCCACGACGACGATGTCAATATCGCTTTTCAACATCGCGGCGTAATCGTCGTGAAGAGCGATGTGCGGGTTGCTTTTCGCGAAGTCTGTCCTGCGTTGTTCGTCGAGGTCACAGGCTGCTGTTACCTCCATGTTTTCCATGGAGTTGAAGAGGCCCGCGAAAGCCGCGCCCCTTCTGAGCCCGAGAATGCCGACTTTCAGTTTGGCCATGTGCTTCCCGCCGAACTCATGCTCGGCAAGGGACCCTTCGATCCGCCGGCTGGCGGACTCAGGGTGAACAAGCCCTTGCCCTACACTACGATGGCGGTTCGTTGCGCTCGATGACGGCGCGCTCGCCGATGTTGTTTATCACCTGCACGCCGTGCGGGCCGTTGTTCTCCACCACCACAGCGTGCTTCACCTGCGGCCCGATCTCGACTGCCGGGGCCTTCGTGTTGAACGTGCACCCGCGCACCTGGATGCGCCCCGATTCGGCCAGCAGCGCGGCCTTGCCCTTCTTGCCTCGATCCCAGTCGCTGAAAAAACAATCGCTGAATGAAACCGGCCCGCTCCCGCTCAGCACGGCGTTGCGCTCGACCGGTCCCCAGAACGCGCAGTTGACGAACCTCACGTTGCCCGAGCATGTGGGCTTGATGATAATCTCGGTCGGATCGTCGCCGAGAAATGACACGAACTCCCCGTTCGTTATCAGAAGGCCCATGTATTGAATCGCCTCAACCACGACGGCATTCTGGGTGGCGTCGGCTGCGATGCCGAGGAAGTTGCCGTTGCACGCGCCCGCCTTGGTCTGGATGAAGCGATAACCCACCTTCGCCGGGAATACGAAGGTGTTGAACATGAACTCCCAATCGGTGCGCCCAATGATGAATGCCTCGAGGTTGTCGCCCATATACTTATACACCGGGTCCCACTGACCGCCGGTCGCCCGATCGGACCAATAGTGGCAGTGAAAGTGCACGTTCTCCACGCGCCCGATGTCGGAGCAGGAATCAATGAACAGGCCGCGCCGCAGCGCGGTCCCGTAAACGTTTCTTATGAAGTGGCGCACGTTCGGCTCCGGGCCGACGGAGATCGCGTTGTAAGAGTTGATCAGAGTGATGTCCTCGACCGTGCCGTCGAAACCCTTCAGGTGAAAAGTCCACGGATAGGGGTGAATGTCCTTGGGCGATTGCTCCGGGTAGTAGATGGTCAGGCCCTTGACAGTCCCCGCTCCGTTGATCTCGAAAAGCGCGGGCGCGGTTTCGCTGTCGCGGCCGCCGGTCGCGAGGATGATCGTGCCGATGAGCGGGGTTATCGAGAGCCTTGCTTCATGAACCCCGCGGACAGCGACTCCGCTCGGGACTGTGAGACTCCCCTTGACAAGGTATCTGCCCGGCGGCAGATACACCTGTCCGCCCTGCTTTGCGGCCTCGTCAATTGCGCGTTGAATCGCGGCGGTATCGTCAGTTGTGCCGTCGGCCTTCGCGCCGAAATCCTTGACCGACCAGTTTCCCTCACTGCCTGCATTTGCCGCTGTTGACATGATGACCCCCAGAACAACCGAAATGATTGCCGCCTTCAGCCCGCGCGCGGACATGCCCATGATTGCCTCCTCGCGTGGCGAGACCCGGATGTCCGCGCAGTTTTTCGGGGTGCCGCGCAGGCCTTCCTGCCAGACGGCCGCTGCGGGCGAGAAGATCAGTCCAGCCGGAAGTGGCAGCCGCGGCTGGTCGGGTTGCGGCCAGCGGCGTGGGCGATCAGCAAGGCCACCTGGATGCCGTTGCGCAGCGATATCAGGTCGGATGTCAGGCGCGTCTCGCGGTAGAACTGTTCGATGCGGTGCTGCAGGTATTCGAGATCGGCGCACGCGCGGTTGAGCCGCTTCTGGCTGCGCACGATGCCCGCGTAGTTCCACATCGTTGACTTGACGGTCGTCCAGTCCTGCACTATCAGCGCCGGGTCCGTCTCCTCCAGCAGGCCCACGTCCTGCCAGGGAGGGATGTGGTCGAAATGCGGCCTGCCCAGTTCGTCATGCCTGCGAATCATGTCCTGCGCGGCGCGCGTTCCCCACAGCAGCGCCTCCACCAGCGAAGTGCTGGCCAGGCGATTCGCCCCGTGCACCCCTGTGCAAGCAACTTCGCCCGCGGCGTACAGGCGGCGCAGCCTGGTGCGGCCCCATTCGTCCACCCGCACTCCGCCGCAGGAATAGTGCGCCGCTGGAACCACCGGGATCGGCTGGCTCATGATGTCAATCCCGAAACGCGAGCAGGTTTCGTGGACGGTCGGGAATCGCTCGCGCGGGTCCACGTCCAGAGCAGAGAGGTCGAGCAGCACGTACTCATCGCCGCGATTCAACATTTCCTGGTGGATGGCGCGCGCCACCACATCCCTGGGAGCCAGGTCTGCAAGGGCGTGGTAATTGGACATGAAGAACTCGCCGCTGCGAGTGCGAAGGCGCGCCCCCTCCCCGCGCAAGGCCTCGGTGATCAGAAAGCGCTCCGCGTCGCGATGATAGAGCGCAGTCGGATGGAACTGGATGTATTCCATGTTGATGATGTCGGCGCCGGCGCGCGCCGCCATTGCCACCCCATCGCCGGTCGCAACCTTCGGATTGGTTGTGTGCAGGTACACCTGGCCCAGGCCGCCGCAGGCCAAGAGCGTGTGTCGCGCCAGCATCCGCTCGATGCGGCCGGTAGCGGCATCATGGACGTAAGCGCCCAGGCATTCCGGCTCGGCGTAAAGGTCGAGCGGGTCTGTCGAGTGGTGCGGGATCGTTATCAGGTCAACGGCGGTGCGGCCGCACAGCGTATTGATGCGCGCGTGTGCCCGCACCGCTTGCATCAAGCGCGACTGGATCGCGCGCCCGGTCGCATCGTCGCTGTGCAGGATGCGGCGCCCGGAGTGGGCAGCCTCCTGGGCATAGTCGAGTTGACCGTCGGGGCTGCGAGTGAAATCAACGTCCAGGCGCTCGATCAGCAGCGATTCGACGAGCGCCACCCCTTCTTCCGCCAGCAGGCGCGCCGCCTGCGGCTCCGAAAGGCCGTCCCCTGCTGCGAGGATGTCGCGCACCAGCAGATCAGGCGAATCGTCCGGGCCGCGAGCGATTATCCCTCCCTGGGCATGAGCCGTGGCGGACTCCCAGGGATCGCACGACTTGCTGAGCATCACGACATCCAGCCCCGCGTCGGCTGCGGCGAGGCCGCCCGCGCAGCCCGCTGCGCCCGCGCCGATAACGAGGACTTGGGCCTTGATGTCGCCAGGGTTAGAAGAAGTCAATGGGAACTCACCACCGAACTCTTTGATATTCCAGGCGGTGGTTCCTTCCGGGCGCGCCGCCGCAGCCAGGGTGGGCCAGTCTAGGCGGGCACCTCGCTCGCCGATCGCGGGCCTGGAACCGAATGCTCTATCTCGTCCATCCGCGAATCGCAGCGTGCGATGATCTTGTCGGCGCGAGATAGCGGATCTGCGCCCTGGCACCGGCGCAGCAGCGCAACTGTAACAAGCGCCCCTGCGGCCAGCGCCAGGCCGCCAATGGCAAGAAGTTTGATGGGCTTGCTGACCTGCATCACAATCACGTATTCCACAAGACGGCGCTCGTGAAACATAGCCCGCGCTTTCGGGGCGGGGGCAATCTGCGCCAACAATCAGAGTTCGTACGTCTTCTCCCCGCCCTCGTCGCCCTCCGCCTCGAAGATTCTCTTCACGAAAGTCATCAATTCGAGCGGGTTGAACGGCTTCGTCAGGTACATGTCAACGCCCGAGGCCCAGCCCCGGAACACGTCCGCGTCCTGCGCCTTGGCGGTGAGCATGATTACCGGAATGTTCTTCGTCGCGGCATCGGCTTTCAGTTCCTTGAGTGTCGCAAAACCGTCCATGTGAGGCATCATCACGTCCAGCACGATCAGGTCCGGCTTCTCGCTGGCCACCTTTTTCAGCGCCTCCCGTCCGTCAAAGGCGGCGATGACCTGGTAGCCAGCACGCTCCAGGTTCACCTGAACCAGGCGCACGATGTGCCGCTCGTCATCCACCACCAGGATCTTTCTCGGCTTTCCGGGTCTCACTTGTTCTCTCCCTGGCTGTTTTTTCGGCTCGCCCTGAGCGCAGCCGAAGGGAAGCCCAACGGCTTGCCCCGACTGCCTCAATATAGCACCGCGCCTGCCAGCCTGTCAATCCGCCCCCGCCCAGCCCCGCTGGTGGCATCCGCCAGCTGGCGGATTTCCAACCTCTGCACCGCCCTGGCAACATGTGGCACAGCCGCCTGTCCTGAGCGAAGTCGAAGGGCCCCCGGCTGTGATGGTCACTGTAGGGCTGGCGTGCCTACGCCAGCCAGCGGCAGCCCTGGGCAGGGCCGCCCTACACCAGCGGGGCATAAGGCAATCATGCCCTACGACTCCAGGTGGCGTAGGGCAGGGGCTTGCCCCCTGGCCTGAGCAGGCCGTCGTAACGCGGCACTCCACACAGGCAATTGCCTCCGCGCCTCTTGCTTGCTATACTCCTCGAAAGAAGGAGGGCGACGAGATGAGTAGTTCACCGCCGCACGACGAGGCATCATCCCGACCCAAGCTCGGAAATCACACCAGCTGGTTGCTCAATACGCTGAACTCATTGGACCAACCGACGCGGAGACACATAATCGATATGTGCCTCTTCGTCCTCGACCAGAGTCAGTTCCAGTTGAAACCCGAATATAGGTCGAACGAGCCGCGAGTGAAAGAAAAGATAGCACGCCTGCCACTGGGCGAGGTGCTGATGAGAAAGCAACCGACGGTGGAGAACCTACGGGCGGCGATAGGTCGTCTCGTTGACGCCGGAATAGCAGAGCCGTTCTTGATTACGAGCCTTTACGATTTCGTTTCATATATGCTGAGGGTTTATGCTGATCCAGAGTCTAGATCGGCGGGTGATGAGCGGCTCGCAAGAGACATAGAAGAGCTTAAAGAGCGGCCTATCCTCCGGGGTCAGTTTAGCGCCGACGAATACGTAGGGATGATCCGGGGTGTCGAACGAATGCTGTCAGAGAGCGAAACCCGCCTCGACGAGGCCATTGAGTGCTCGGCTGCGTGGAGTCGCGCCACCTCGGACCGGCAGGAGCAGGCACGGTTCAACGGTGCATGGGAAGACCTCCGGAAACGCGATCTCATTGATTTTCCGCTAGACCTCTAGCGCTGGATAGTGTGTCTACCGTTCCAGGCGCCTGCGGAGCGGAGTAACCCTCGCCCTGGGGGAGTTCGTTCGATCTCTGCGTAGCGATATGCTCCCCCGGTTCCGGCCCGGTGTTGCTGGCCGGCAGGCAGACTGCTCCAGAGCAAACGGGCGGAGCAGCGCTCCGCCCCTACGCCCATGTCATTCTGAGCGCAGCGAAGAATCTCATGTGGCACAGCCGCCCCCGGCTGTGTCCGTTGCAGGCGATTGCCCATCTGCTGCCTCCCTGCTATACTCGTCAGTAGAGGAGGGGCACCGTGACCCAGAACACCCTCTACTACGGAGACAATCTCGAGGTCATGCGCGAGCACATCGCGGACGGGTCGGTGGACCTCGTGTATCTCGATCCCCCGTGGAACTCGGCGCGCGGCTACAACGTCCTCTTCAAGCAAGCCAAGAAGGACGAAAGCCAGGCCCAGATCATAGCCTTCGAGGACACCTGGCAGTGGAAGAAGTCAACCTACGACCAGCTCTTCGAGGACCCGCGCAACGCCGGGCTTTTCAACCTTATCGAATCCCTATTCGCGATCCTTGGCAAGAACGAGATGATGGCCTATCTCGTCATGATGGCCCCTCGCCTCCTCGAACTCCACCGCGTCCTCAAACCCACCGGGAGCCTGTATCTGCATTGCGATCCGGTCGCAAGCCATTACCTAAAGATAATGTTGGACGTGGTCTTCGGGCCGCTTAGTTTCAGAAACGAGATCACCTGGAGGAGGTCCGATACTCACAACGACGCGCGAAGGCAGTTCGCCGATATTAGCGACAGTATTCTCTTCTACGCCAAACGGTCGCCCTACACATTCAACGTCCAGTATGGCGGACTCGCGGAGAAGACCCTTCGCAACTGGTATCTGTGGTTGGAGTTGCCGGATGGCTCAACTCGCCGCATGACCAAGGAAGAGCGCGAAACGCAAGTGATCCCCGCGGGGGCGAGGAGGTTCAACACCGGGGACATGAGCAGCCCGAGCCCGCGTCCCAACTTGATGTATGACTACAAGGGTTACAAACCTCACCCCAACGGGTGGAGGGTGAGCCTAGAGAAGATGCGAGCGCTTGACAGCAAGGGTTTGCTCCTGTTTCCATCCGACCGTAACGGCCGGATAATGCTGAAGAGGTATCTAGACGAGCAACCCGGGGCGGTGATAGGCGACATCTGGGCCGACATCTCCCAGTTGCGTGGCGCCGACGCCGAACGCATGGGCTACCCCACTCAAAAGCCCCTCGCGGTTCTGGAGCGCATCATCAGCGCCTCGTCCAATCCCGGCGACCTCGTGCTCGACCCGTTCTGCGGCTGCGGAACTGCTGTCGTCGCTGCCGAAAAACTCGGCCGCCGCTGGATCGGAATTGACATCACCTTCATCGCCGTTCGCCTCATCATGGATCGCTTGGACCGGGACTTCCATCTGAAGCCTGACAAGGATTATCGGGTCGTTGGGGATCCAAAGGACGCCTACTCTGCCCGGAAACTGTTCGAGGAGGATGCGAAGCGCTTCGAAACGTGGGCTGTGGCCCTAGTCGACGGGGTTCCCCAGCCCGATAAGGTCGCGGACAAGGGAGTTGATGGCAAGGTCTATTTCCACGATTTGAAGCGCAAGTTGCAGTGCGCTGTGATTCAGGTGAAGGGCGGCCACGTGAACCCAAGTATGGTGCGCGACTTCGCCCACGTCATCGAGCGCGAGAAAGCAGGAATGGGTTACATGATAACCCTCGAAACGCCGACGAAGGGCATGTATCAGGCCGCCGAGGAGGCCGGTTTCTTCGCCGCTCCCAGCGGCCGCAAGATCCCCCGCCTCCAAATCCGCACCATCAAAGAACTCCTGGAAGAACACAAGGAATTCGATTTCCCCAAGGGCTGGTCGCTCAAGAGCGGCTCACCCAAACGCCTCACCCGCTCCTCCGAACAACCCACCCTCAATACGCCTCAATCGTAGGGGCGGAGCGCTGCTCCGCCCGTTCTCTGTCATTCTGAGCGCAGCGAAGAACGCTAATGTGGCACAGCCGCCCCCGGCTGCGTCTTGTGTAGGGCAAGGGCTTGCCCCTTGCCACGCGGCCATCTGGGGTGATACTCTTGCCACCGTGGAGAATAAACCCATGGACCTCTGGGAACTCTTCCGCTCATGGAGCGAGAGCATGATTGCCCCGCTTCGCGCACTCCGTCAGATCCCCCACTCGGGGGAGAAGGGCAGCGCTGTGGAGCAGGTGTTCCGCCAGATCCTCACCCATCACTTGCCAGGGCGCTTCAGCGTTGGCAGCGGGTTTGTGTTAGGGGTGTCCCCGGCACGCAGCAGACAGCTGGACGTTGTCGTCTACGATGCTCTCGACTGCCCTATCATGCTCAGCAGTGAAGTTGGCTTGTACCCTGTTGACTCTGTCGTGGCCGCTTTTGAGGTCACGACTAATCTAGATGCTGGGAAGTTGAGAAAGGACTGCGAGACACTGGCCGGGTTCCGCACACTGGCCTTGAGCTCCCCACGTCCCCCGCACGCAGGACTTGCCGACCCCGCCCCTCTCGGCTTCTGCGTGGGATTCGGCACGGACCTAGACTTGAAGAGGCTCGCAGAGGAGTTCTACAGTATCGTATCCGCCCGATGGCGCGATGACGAAGGCCCGCAGTTGCCGAACGGCGTGCTAGTTCTCGACAAGGGCGTCCTGATGTATTTCGACGAGAAACAAGACGGCACGAGGGTCTTCCATTTCCACCCTCCGCCGTTTCGGACCGCCAATTCAACAGACGTGCACGAAGATACTGTCAAACGCCGCGGAGTTCTGTGGTGGGAACTCGGAGAGTATGGGATCGGGGTCTGGTACCCATTGTTTCTGACCCGGGTGCGAATCCTGCTTGAGAACCGCGTCCGCGCTCAGGCAGAATGGCTCATAAGGACCCGTCGCAAGATGGATCCTGAACAGCCGCTACCGCCCGCCACGGTGGATTACCTGGATTCCCCGGGCGCGTCGGTGCTGATCCCCTCCCTGGAAGAGTACTTTCCGGGCTTTTACGATCCTCGGACCTGGCCGCAGCCAATGCAGCAGCGACAGTGCTGGGGTCTTGTTCCCGAGCCGCAGTTCGAGTTGCCTTGACGAGCGAGTGGGAAACGGCTCGCATCGCGCGCTATCGGCCCGCTGGGTCGGGCGCTTCCCTGGTCTGCAGACCGGATTGTTTGCTTACTTGGACGGTGGTTCGGGTTCCTGGCGTTTGGCTTGCTGGTTGGCGAGAAACTTGGCCGGGTCGTTCGGGAACAGTTTTTTGTCGAGGAACCATTTCTGCTGAGCGCCCTCCGCCAGGCGGCGCATGTAGCGGTCCGGCTTCCAGCGCGCCATCAGGTAGCACGCCCCGTCCTTGAGCAGCACCAGCCGCGTCTTGAAGATAAAGCCCTTGCAGACGACATCGGGCATGTCGAGGCTGGATTCGACCCGGTATTGTTTCTTGCCAATCATCAGCGCCTCGGTGCGCTCGATGTCATTGATCAGGTAGGCGTCAACCTCTTGACGCACCTTGGACTCGCGCCGCGTCAACCTGGGGCTGCTGAAGATGAGCATGGGGTGCTTGCTCGGCAAGCCCCCGTGGTCAACTTGACCGGTCATTGGCCTCCTCCGGCTCTGATTTTCTGCTCGCAAGCCACAAATCCCTGCTTCCTGCGGCGCAAGTTGGCGTCTCATGCATGGAACGCCAGTTCTACGGAATGACAGCGTCCGCACCGCTGCCCATTGTTCTTACTGCAAATACCGTGCCGCAGGCCTGCATTCGGGGAGGCAGGACGGCCATTTGGGATGTCGAATTAGCCTGGTCAGGAGGCGAAAATGAGGTTTTCGGCGTTCGCTGGGACAGAATGGGGCCTGCTGGCGGGCTTTATCGCCCTCGGCGTGTTGAGCCTGGCTGTCTGCGCTGCTGTGCCAGGGGCTAAATCCACCTGCATCGGGATTTACTTTCGCTATCCCGAAGTGCCCACAACGCATGAGGCCGCCTTCGATGACATGCGCTCCCTTGGCGTCGAGCACCTGGTATTCTGGCTCTCCACAAAAGACCTCTACCCCGCGAACGCCGTGGAGACCCCAGAATTTGCCAGATTCGTTACACTTATGCGCCAGCGGGACCTCAAGATCATGGCCGGCGTCGGCACCATGCTGATGTGGTGGGGCTGGGCCAAGGAGTATCCCGAATGGGTGATGCAGGACCCGTCGGGCAAGCCCAACAAATACGGCTACCCCTGCTGGAGCAACCCGGATATGGCCCGCGCCGCCAGGAAGATAGCGGCGACCATCGTCCGCAAGGCTGTCCAGACTGCAGATGACGTGATCTCCTCGTGGTTCATCTACGATGAGGTCCTGTGGGGCTGGGTTACGGACAATTGCCACTGCCCCGCCTGCCAGGCGGGATACCGCCGCTGGCTGCGGCGCAAGGGCCACGATCCCGCGGCGCTGGGCTTCAAATCCTGGGCGGAGGTCAGGCTTGCGGTCAGCCCAACCCAGGCGAACAACGCTCTGCACGAGGTCACCAGCAACGAGTATCGGGAAGACACCCTGATGGACTTCCTCGCCGCCGAGATCGCGGTCGTGAAGCGCACAGACCCGAAGCGCCGCGCTGTTACCACATCGGGCATCTACCCGGTGGTGGCGCAGTCCGACTGCGCGATCCACGGCAATCACGCGCGCAAGTTCCAGCGCGTTTTCGATTTCACGATGAGCGACCCTTACCCCATCAGCGAGGCCGGCGATAATTACACCCTTCAGATGGTCTCGCCGATAATGGCAACGATGCACGACCCGACCAGGCGCGTGCCCACCATGCTCGTGGTGCAGGATTTCACCGGGCCTCCGCACAACAATGTGATACCAACGCCCTCCCAGACGCGCAAGTTGTGCTTTCAGGCCATCGGCAACGGCGCGACCGGCCTGGTGCCCTTCATCTACGACTGCGGCCTGAAAAAGGGGCCGGACGGCAAGTTCACACAGGAGCCTTTTCCGAGGAGGATCGAATTCGCCAGCATCGCCAACTGGATGCGCGACCCGCTGGTGAGCGACCTGCTCTGCCAGGCGCATCCTTTGCCAAGCGTCGGCGTTGTATTTCCTCAGAACTGGTATCGCCGCTACTGCCTGGATCACCCGCTCAGCAGGGAACTTGAGCGCGGGTTCACGATCTTCCGCGACCTGTTTCAGGATCACTACCAGGTAACCGTTCTCTTCCCGGAAGACCTGGCGAAGCCGTCAGTTCTGAGCAGGTATTCTGCCATCATTGCCACCGGCGCGTGGGATGTCGGGCCTGAATACGGCGTCGGCCGCGCGCACGAGCGGGCCTTGCGGTCTTTCGTCGAGAACGGCGGGGCCTTGCTGGTAAGCGGGCGCACACGGCTGCTGCCGATGGCCAGGGAGGTTGTATCCGAGGATGCCAGTGTCATCTGGAACAACGAATCGCTGAACCTGCCTGCGCTCTCGCGCGCGATCATCGAAACCCAGCCGGGCGACCGCTTGCTTGCACGCTACAAGGACGGCTCGCCTGCTGCGGTTGTGCGGAAGATGGGGCAAGGACGCATCGGCATTATGCCCTCGATCATGCACAAGGACTGGGTCGGCGAGGGCGAGCGCTACGTCGAGGCATTGCGAAGATACGTCTTCGACCCGGCCCTCTCGGCATCGGCCCGCAGAGCTGCCGCGGTGCGCCGCGCTGTCGCCGACATGATGGCTGCTCTTCACGTTCCCAGGCCGGTCGAGGCGAGAGATGAGAAGGGCCAGATCGCATGGCACGTTCAGCCCATGACCCTCGAGGGCAAGGGCTACTGGTTGACGTTCCTCATAAACTACCACCACGATCCGCACAACCTGGCGCTGCGAATGCGTCCGCCTGCTGGTGCCGGTTCCGACTGGGCTGTGGTGGACTTCTTCACCGGTGAGGCGCTTCCGGTTACGCGCCGCGACCTGGCTCGCGGCATCCCCATCCGTATCGGAGCCGGCCGAGTCCGCGCATTCGCCGTCGCCTGGGAACAAGCCCCCGCCCGCCGCCTCTCAACCTGGCGACCCACCCACCCCTACACCCCCGCCCCCGACTGACTATGTGGCACAGGCACTCCTGCCTATGACTCGACAAGTCAGCACAGCCGAGGGCGGCTGTGCCACACCGCCCTGACGTGCTGGGCAGGGCGGGCCGGGTTGCTGTCGAAGGAGGGCCTTCGGAGGCGAGGTTGAGGGTTTCGGCCCTGCGGAGGGTTGATTGGGCGCTTGCGGGGGGCGTTCTTGCGCTCGGCCTTTGGGGTCTGGGCGTTGGCTACAGCGCCACCAGGGCGGCTGGCGCGTTGGCTGGCGGGCTGGTCGTTCGGCAGGCCGTCTTTCTGGCGGTGGGAGTGGGCGCTACAGCTCTGCTGGCCTGCCTGGACTACCGCTTGGTGGCCCAGGCTGGCAAGGCCCTCTATCTGCCTGTTGTCGCGCTGCTGGTGGCTGTTCTGGCCTTTGGCAGGTCGGGCGGGGGAGCGGCGCGCTGGCTGGGCGCTGGGCCGGTCAGGTTCCAGCCGTCGGAGTTCGCCAAGGTGGCGCTCCTCGTTGTCCTGGCAGCATTCCTGGCGAGGCACCCTTCAGGACCCCGATGGGGCCCTTCAGGGTCCCAGAGGGGCGTCGAGCGGGCCAGAAGCCTTCGCACTTTTGTCGGTGTGCTGTTGATAACAGCCATCCCTGCCCTCCTCGTGTTCCTGCAGCCAGACCTGGGGACGGCGATCGTGCTGCTGGCGGTGTGTTTCGGCATGGCCGCGCTGGCAGGCGCGCGCAAGTTGCACCTGGCGCTGGCCCTGGCGCTGGGCGTGCTCGCGTTTGCAGCGATGTGGCACACCGGCGCGATCAAGCCCTATCAGAAGCGCAGGCTGGTAACTTTTCTGAACCCAGGCGCTGATCCATTGGGGAGCGGATACCATATTCTCCAGTCGAAGATCGCGATCGGATCGGGCATGGTTTTCGGGCGGGGATTCCTGGCGGGGCCGCAGAGCGGCCTTCGGTTCGTGCCTGCGCAGCACACGGATTTCATTTTCGCCGTGGTGGGAGAGGAACTGGGGCTGGTCGGCTGCGCTGTTCTGCTCGGGCTTTATGCGCTGGTATTATGGCGCATGATACGCATCGCGCGCCGCGCGGAGGAGCCGCTTGGAGCGCTGTTGGCCGGGGCAGGAGCTTGGCTGGTGCTGTTCCAGGTAGTCATGAATATCGGCATGACGGTTACCCTCTTGCCGGTAACAGGCATTCCGCTTCCATTCGTGAGTTATGGAGGAAGCAGCCTGGTTTCGAATATGATGCTTGTGGGATTGGTGCTCAGCGTTGGGGCAAGAACGAGATCGGCGGGTTGAGGACAAGATGATCCTGGCGATTGATCCGGGGCGCGAGAAGTGCGGGCTTGCGGTGGTGCGGCGTGATGGCGCGGTTGTCTTCAGGGAGGTCGTCGTGAGGGCGGCCCTGGCTGCGCGCTTGCGCGAGGTTGGCGCTGCTCATGGCGTTGACGTGGTTGTTCTGGGCGACCGGACGGGGAGCAAGGAAACGGCCGAGGTCGTGCGCGGCTGCCTGCCGGGAGCGCAGGTTCACCTGGTTGACGAGCACCGCTCGACCGAAGAGGCGCGCAAGCGCTACTTCGCCGAAAACCCTCCGCGCGGCTGGCGCCGCCTGATCCCCCGCGGCCTTCTGGTCCCCCCCGTCCCCTACGACGACCACGTGGCTATAATCCTGGCCGAACGCTACCTCCGCACCCTCCCCCCCGGCTGATAGGCTTCGGCAGCCCTTCGGCAGGCTCAGGGTCATCCCCGGGCGGGGCCGGGGACAACACGCTACCGAAGCAAGAAAGGAGCCTCCTGTACCGGCGGGGACGACTATGCAGTATAATGGTGGCTAGAGTAATGGCGACCCGCAATTCGCGAAGGAGGCCGGATTGTGATTATCAGCGACGGAGCCATACAGCTGCTTGATAGCTTCCTAGCTGGTTGTGATAGTGTCATGGCGCGTGCCGCCGAGTTGCCGCCCAAAGACGAGGTAGATCGACGGGTCAAGTATCGTTACTACTTCTACCTCGAGAAGGGCACAAGTACCTTCAGAGCATTCAACATGCTCATCAGAAACGGCTACCTCTCTGAAGCGCAGCTAATCTCGCGAGCGAACTTCGAGCTGGTAGTTGACCTATTGTATTACCACACATCACCAGTACAATTGAGTGAACGTTTCGAGGATTTCTGGCACGTTGCTTCTGAGTGGGAGTTGGCGGCACTCACTGCAAGGGGTGACACAACGCAGATCCCAGCATCCGAAGGGGCACGCATTAAGGCATCACAACTGGACTTTTGCAGAAAGCACGGCCACAAGAAGTTCCCCCGTCACTGGTCCGGCATTGACAAGCTCATTGACAGAGCAAGAGTGGTAGGACTGGAGCACACCTACCGGACCGTATACCATCTCCAGTCGGATATTGCCCACTGCGGCGTGTTCAGCGAAGCCTGTTACATCAGATTCGCAGAGCGAGCCCCGGCAGACGCGATGAAAGCCCTTAACCAGAGGGAAGCGCATATCGCGATTGGGGCAGCTTGCGGCGACATGCTGTATTGCCTGAGGACCATCGAGGCTGGCCTAGGCCTCTCGATCTACGAGGTGATCCGTGACCTCCACGATCAGTATGCTGAGTACTCGAGGCAGCAAATGAGGGAGAGCTAGCAGCGCGAACTACGAGGAAGAGAATGCCTCTACGCCCTGCGGGATATCCCGGACTGCCTGCCCAAGTCGAGAGAGCCCGCTGTTACTGACAATGCTGGCGACTAACATACGCGCGTCCGTGCGTGGAACAGCAAGAAGAGCCGGCAATCACATCACCGGAGGTTCTGGTTTCTTGCTTCGGTAGCGTGCTGCCGAAGCCAGGCCGCCGGAGGCGGGCTCTGCGGCGGCGTTAGGTGCTGTCTCATAACGATATCCCATCCCAATCATCGCAGTGGAAAGGCGCACCGGGCGAAGCGAGCACCAGTTGGCGGTAGCTGGAGTGCTCCCAGTCACCCGGGTCCGCTACGAGATTCCTGCGGACCGGATTCGCGTGTAGGTAGTCCACCTTTGTATTGAGCACCTTCTCCGAGCGCAGGGGCAGAACCCGCGGCCCGGCTGGAAAGTCCGGGAGGTCAGCCCGAGGGTTCTCTGCAGGAACCTGCGAACGCTCTCGCCGCTCTCGGACCAGAGAACTACGTGGAAGTGCTCCGGCATAAGGACATATGCCAGCACTTTCACGCCAAGAGCGTGGCGCGCGGCGGCCCATTCCCGGTACAGGGTCGCGATCGCCCGGTGGTTGAGCAGAGGCCTCCAGCCGGAGACAGTAGCTGTGCAGAAGTGGGGATGGCCGTCGAGGTAACGGTTGTGCGACCTGGTCACGTGGTGTCCCCTTGGTCGCCGGCGGGATTGTTCGGCAGTGAGGGGCTGCGCCCCTGCTTCGGCAGCACGCTACCGAAGCAACAAGGGCCGCTTTCAAAGCCCCAATGCATCGGGCACTCCAAGGCGGGCGCATGGCCATGCGCCCCTACGGGAGGGGGCAGGGGGCGATCCGCCAGCTGGCGGGATACAATCCTGTGCTACCATTATCCCCTCACCCCGACCCTCCCCCGTCCGCCGGTTGGCGGAGGGGGAGGGGGAAGCACGGCGGCAAGGGAATTGTGAGACAACTACGAAGGTGCCGGAGGAAGGGAAGGAGGTTGGAGGGATGATGAGGATGGCGTTTGCGAGCGAGAGGATTCAGAGGGTGGATCCGAGGACGGGGATCAGGGTGGTTCAACTGACCGCGTATCCGACGCCCAGCGCGCATTTTCTTTATGACTGGCCTTGCGTTACGCCGGACAACAAGCGGGTCGTGCTTTTCTGCCAGCGCGCTTGTGCGCGCGGCGCTCCGTGGGACCTGTTCCGCGTTGACGCTGACGGGCTGAACCTTTTTCAACTCACCGAGCGCGGCGAGCGCATGGAGGATGGCGGCTATTACGGGAGGCCGGCAGCGCGGCTGACGCTGGACGGCAAGACGGTCTATTGCGCCTGGGGCCATGCGTTGTGCGCTGTTGACATGGAGACAGGCAAGACGGATGAACTCTGTTCATTGGAGAAGCACTTGCCCAAGGGGGGCGTGATTCAGAATATCCACATATCAGCGAGCGGGCGGCGGCTGTTCGTCACGCACACCGGAGATCGCGCGGGCGGGATTGTCCGCGTGGACATCGGCACGGGAGAAACGGCGCGGATCGAAGTTGAGGGCTACCTGTTCGCCTGCGACCCGAGCGGCCCGCGGCTTGTCATCACGAAGGGCACGGTTGTATGGGGCAGCGTGGAGCGCGAAGACGGGTCGCGCACGATCACGAACAAGGGCGAACTGCGCGGGAAGTGGATAACGGACGAGCACGGGAATGACATAGAATACTTCTGCCCTGAAATGTATGCGCACGCCACGCTTCTGGGCGGCCATCTCGCGCTGCAAGGGTGCGGCAAGCCGCCGCACAAGTGCATCTGGCTGGCCGAGAAAGACAAGGAGCCGCGCAAGTTGGTCGAGGGGCCGTATTTCTGGCACTCGGGCGCATCGTGGAACGGGGAATGGATTGCGGCCGACACGAACTGGCCTGACCAGGGCCTGCAGTTGATCCACGTTCCGACAGGCCACTTTGCTACACTGTGCCACGCGGGCGCGAGCCAGGAGCATTACGAGTTCGGCCATCCGCACCCGTGCGTTTCGCAGGACGGCAGCCTGTGCGTGTTCCGATCAGACCGCACGGGCGTGCCGCAAATCTACGCCGCGCACATTCCGAAGGAATTCCGCGAGCGCGTCATCGCGGGCGACCTGAGCGGCAATGACAAGTGGATGCCGTAGCGCGGGTTATTGGTTCGGTCGTTTGGAGGTTGCCTCGTAATCGCTCGTTGTGCTCATTCGGCATTCACCCTCACCCTACCCCTCTCCCATCCAGGGAGAGGGGAGGTCTTGGATCCCGATCTAGCGCACGTGGCTCCCCTCCCCATCCGCCAGCTGGCCGGTTGGCGGACGGGACTCAGAATGACAGACGGCGACGGACTCAGAATGACAGCGCGAAGGGATCAGGGTGGCAGATAGGCCGGCCCACTGCGGGGCGATGAGGCGAGCGTGGGCACGCCCGCCGTACAAGATGGGGCAGGGGGCAAGCCGCCCGCCGGTCGGCGGACTGGCGGACTGCCCTACGGTTGCTTGTCGGGTTCCGCGGGCTTGTCTGGTTCTGAGGGCTGTTCGGATGCGGGCAGGCCGTCGCGCAGGGCCGCGCGAAGGACTTCGTCCATGTGCTCGACGAACTCGAACTTGAGGTCGCGCTTGACGTAAGCGGGGATTTCCTCCAGGTCCTTCTCGTTATCCTTGGGCATGATGATGGTGGTCATGCCGGCGCGATGCGCGGCCAGGACTTTCTCCTTGATGGCCCCCACCGGAAGCACCCTGCCGCGCAGGGTAACCTCGCCGGTCATTGCGACGTCCTTGCGGACGGGGCGCTTCGTGAGAGCGGAGACGAGCGCGGTGGCCATGGTTATCCCGGCGGAAGGGCCGTCCTTGGGGATCATTCCTGCAGGGACGTGGATGTGGATATCGGTGCGCCGGTAGAAATCCTCATCCAGGCCGAAAGCCTTTGCACGCGAGCGGGTGTAGGTGATGGCTGCCTTGGCCGACTCCTGCATCACGTCGCCGAGGTGGCCGGTCAGGATGGTGCCGCCGCGGCCCTTCATCAGGGCGACTTCAACCGAGACCGTGTCTCCGCCCACAGACGTTGCGCTGAGGCCGGTGGCAACGCCGATCTGGTCGTGCTTCTCGGCCAGCCCGTAGCGGAACCTTATCGGCCCCAGGAACTTGTGCAGGGATGCAGGGGTAACGCGGCCGACGGCGGGCTTGTTCTGGGCCACGTCCTTTGCGATCTTGCGGCAGATGGTGGCGATCTCGCGCTCCAGGTTGCGCACCCCGGCTTCCCAGGTATAGTGGCGAATGACCGAACGGAGGCCCTTCTCCCGGAAGGAGAGTTGCTCCTTCGATAGGCCGTGCTCCTTGAGTTGCTTGGGCACCAGGAACAACTGCGCGATCTTCAGTTTGTCTTCCTCAATGTAGCCCGGGAATTCGATCACCTCCATGCGGTCGTTGAGCGCAGGCGGCACGGGGTCGAGGAAGTTCGCGGTGGTTATGAACATCACCTCGGAGAGGTCGAAGGGAACCTCGAGGTAGTGGTCGCTGAAAGAGTTGTTCTGCTCAGGGTCGAGGACTTCCAGCAGAGCGGCGGCGGGATCGCCGCGGAAATCGAGCCCTATCTTATCAACTTCGTCCATCATGAACACGGGGTTGCGAGAGGCCGCGTTCTTCATGCCCTGGACGATGCGGCCCGGCAGGGCCCCGACGTATGTCCTGCGGTGGCCCCGTATCTCGCCCTCGTCGCGCACGCCGCCCAGGCTGATGCGCACAAAGTTGCGCCCCGTGGCGCGCGCAATTGACTTGCCCATCGAGGTCTTCCCCGTTCCGGGGGGGCCCACGAAGCACAGGATGGGCCCTTTCATCGAGGGGTTGAGTTTGCGCACGGCCAGGTATTCGAGGATCCTCGTCTTCACGCGCTCCAGGGCGTAGTGGTCTGTCTCCAGGACTTTCTCGGCCTCCTCGATGTCGAGTTTCTCCTCGGTGCGCTTGCTCCAGGGCATGGCGATCAGCCAGTCGAGGTAGGTTCTCACGACGACGACCTCTGGAGAGGCGGCAGGCATCTTCTCCAGGCGGTCAACCTCCTTGAGGGCCTTCTCTTCGACTTCCTTGGGCATCTGGGCGGCCGCGATTTGCTGCTTGAGTTCGTCCAGTTCGAGCATGCGCTCGTCGCGCTCGCCCAGTTCCTGCTGGATGGCCTTCATGCGTTCGCGCAGGATGAATTCCTTTTGCGCATCCTCCACTTCGTGCTTCACGCGGGAGTGTATGCGCCGCTCGATCTCCAGCACCTCGATCTCGTGCGCCAGCAGTTCGGCGACCTTCTCCAGGCGGCGCAGCGGGTCGAGGGTCTCGAGCACTTCTTGCTTGGCCTCCACCTTGACGGTCAACATGGAGGCGATCAGGTCGGACAGTGCGCCCGGATCGTCGGTCTCCTTCGCCCTGGCGAGCGCCTCATCGGTGATGTTCCTGTTTCCCAGTTCGGCGGCGCGCTGAAGTTGGGCCAGCGCGCCGCGCGCGAATGCCTCGGCCTCGGGGCTCTGGATGACCTCTTCCGGCAGCACTTCGCCCTTGACCTCCAGGAACGGGCTGGTGCGCACCCACTCCACGATTCGCACCCGGGCCAGGCCCTCCACGCCCAGGCGCAGCGACTCGTCGGGCATGCGCAGGACGTGGGTTGCCAGGCCGACGGTTCCCATTGCGAACAGGTCATCGGGGCCGGGGTCTTCCACCTCAATCCGGCGCTGCGCCACCATCAGGATGAAGTGGTCGCCCTGAAGGGTGTGCTCTACGGCGAGCACGGATTTCTCCCGGCCCACCGACAGCGGGACGGCGAGCCGCGGGTACATCACCTGGTTGCGCAACGGCAGGACCGGAAGGATCTCCGGGATCGTGGCCAGCCGTTCTTCTTCTGTTGCTTTGCTCGTCACACCATGCTCCTTGCGCAATGCCCGCCGCGCTGGCGGGCGGCTGGGCCCTGCGCTAATACTTATTCCCCACGCAGGCCATCAATCCTACGGCATCAGGCGGCAATCTTGGGCCGTCGCCATTCGCGGGCCTGCGCCCTGGTCAACAGTTATTCCACGAAGGCCCGCAAAACGAGCAGCGCCCGGGGTGCCGCTGGGTGCCGGGGTCGCTCACTTCATTTTCCCTCCGCGGCGGCGGGCACGGGCTGCTTCTCGGAGTGCTTGACGATGATCTCGTCAATCAGGCCGTATTCGAGGGCCTGCTGGGTGGACATGAAGAAATCCCTGTCGGTGTCGCGCTGTATGCGCTCCAGCGGCTGCGTGCTGTGGTGGGCCAGAATGCGGTTGATGTTGTCGCGCAGGGCGAGCATCTCGCGGGCGTGGATGTCAATGTCGGCTGCCTGCCCGGCGATGCGGTCAACGTAGGGCTGGTGCAAGAGCATGCGGCTGTTGGGCAAAGCATAGCGCTGCCCGGGGGTGCCCGCGACCAGCGGCAGCACTGCGATGCTGGCGGCCATGCCGATGCACCAGGTGGAAATCGGGGCCCCCACATACTGCATCGTGTCGTAGATCGCCAGGCCCGCCTGAACGACGCCTCCCGGGCTGTTGATGTAGAGGTCAATGTTCTTCCCCGGGTCCTCGCCCTCCAGGAAGAGCAACTGGGCAATAATCAGGTTCGCCACGGCGTCGTCTATCGGCCCGGTGATGAACACGATGCGGTTCTGGAGCAGGCGCGAGTAGATGTCGAAGGCGCGCTCGCCCCACTGGGAACGCTGAATCACGTATGGGACCATCACTTCTCGTCCCTCCCTTTCATTTCTCGGCAGCAGCCGGCGCTGCGGCGTGCTGCAACAGAAACTGTTCCACCTTTCGCAGGTAACTGAGGTTGACCAGGCGCCGCAGTTGGGAACGGCTGCGCAGCAGCCCGCGCGCTCCCGCCGCTGTCAGCCCCTGCGCCACCGCCACTGCCGCCGCCTGCTCCATCACATCGCTGCTCGTTACCTCGATTCCCTCCTGGCGCCCGATCGCATCGAGCACCAGGCGCCGCTTCAGGTCGGCGCGGCTCTGCGCTTCTATATTGCGCCGCAGTTCCGAAAGCGTCAACCCCTCTTGCTCCAGATAAGCATCCAGGGTGCTGCCGCGCTCCTCTACTTCCCTGCGCATCTGCGCCAGCCTTCCTTCGAGCACCCCGGCAACCGCCCGCGCCGGCAACTCAACCTTCGCATTGTCCACCGCCTTGTTCGCCAGTTCCTCGGCTGCGCGCGCCCGGAAGTCTGCTTCCGCCACGCGCTCGAGGCGGTCCTTCACCCTCTTCTGCAGTTCCTCGACGTTTGCGACGCCGATCAACTGTTCGGCGAGCGATTCGTCCAGCGAAGGCACTACGTGGCGGCGCACCTCTCGCACCGTAACCACGAGTTCCCCTTGTCTGACATCCGAGCCCGCCTGGGCCGGGTCTGCCGGCGCTTGCTTCGGGATCCGCTTCTGCTCTCCCGCCGCAGCGCCGATCAGGGCCTCGTTCAATTCAGGGAAAAGTTTGTCATTGCCGACAAGGCAGGGATAGCCCTCCGTCGAGTAGCCCTCCACGGGCTTGCCGTCGTCCTCGAGGCTGTAATCCACGATCACAAGGTCTCCAGCCGCGGCTGGCTCGCTAGTTGGCGCCCACTGGGCGCGCTCCTGGCGCAGGCGCTGTATCTCGGCCTCGACCTGTTCCTCCCCAACCGGAATCATCTCAACGGTTCGAGCCAGGCCATTGTATTCGCCCAGGGCGATCTGCGGGCGCGGTATCACAGACAACTGAATTGCGAGGGAACCGTCTTTTTGAACTTCCGCCTGCTCCAGTTCGGCATCTTGAAGAGGTTCGATACCGGCCTGCTTGAGCGCCTGATCGTAGGCTTCCTCGACCAGCGCGCTTACAGCCTCCTCCTGCGCCTTTTCCCTCGGCATGTGTCGTTCCAGCAGGGCGGGCGGCACCTTGCCCCGCCGAAACCCCGGCAACTCGGCGCGCCGCGCGTGCCGCCGATACACTTCTGCTATATGACGCTCCACGTCTGGCGCAGACACTGTGATCGCGAGCACCGCACTTCCGTCCTGCTTGTCATCCCTCTCGACGGTCAGCGTCAGGTGCTCGCCTGCATCATGCTGCATTACTATCCCTCTATCTTGGCCCTGTCCTGGAAGTGGGCGAGGAGAGACTTGAACTCTCACGTCCTTTCGGACACAGGATCCTAAATCCTGCGCGTCTACCGTTCCGCCACCCGCCCGCGCCGTTTATTGTATCACAAAACGCGGGCGCTCGCCTGCCAGGGGCTTTTCGGCTGCCGCCGAACTTCTCGCTGGTGGATGATTCTTATCGGACACGACAGGAAACCTCATGACGGAACGCACAGCGCTTCTGATGACGGCAGCCTTTCTGGTTTCCCAGGTTGGGCCGTTGGCCGCACCAGGTTTGACGATGCGGTGGGAGGTGAAACTGGCGGGCGTGGGTTCGATGCCGTGTCTATATCCGAGCGCCCAGAAGCCAAACAGCATCGTCGTTACAGCCCAGCCCGGGTTCGTTATCCGGCTGGACGCGCACGGCAAGGAGGTATTCCGGTTTGACCTGGGCGGGCTGCCCTCGGCTGTCCCGGCGATAGGCGACCTCGACGGCGACGGCTCGGCGGAGATCGTCGCCGGCACGCGAGAAGGCATCATCGTCGCGCTCAGCGGCGAGGGAAAGGTGCTCTGGCGCCACCGGCTGGGGGCGGTGTTCGATGACTTCAAGTGCGTGGTGCTTTCCGACGTCACCGGCGATGGAAAACCTGAAGTCTTGCTTGCAGACAACGACGGCTGGGTGAACTGCCTCGACCACGCCGGGCATCTGCGCTGGCGCTTCAAGATTGACCCCTACCGCGCGAGCCCGCCTGCCGTCGGCGACCTGGACGGCGATGGGTCGCCGGAGGTCGTCTATGGAACCGACAATGGGCGCGTGGTTTGCATCTCGGCCGACGGCCGCCTGCGCTGGCAGTTCCGCCAGGAGCGCAACTTCGGCCGGTCGCTGCCGATGATTGCAGACCTGGGCTCAGGGCCTGTAGTGCTCATCAACAACAGTTCCCCGCCGTTCGGCAGCCACGTCTATTGCATCGAAGGTGCGACGGGCCGGCTGAAATGGGCTGGCCGCGTCAACCAGCAGGGATACGCTGCAGTTGCCGTTGGCGACATTGACGGCGATGGCCGCCCGGAAGTCATCACCGCCGACAAGAGCAACACTGTCTTCGCATTCGATGCCGATGGCACGCCGCTGTGGGCCACGCACGTCGGCGGGCACGGGATTTTCTTCAGCCCCGCCGTTGCCGATGTTGATGGCGACGGGCAGATCGAGATTCTGACGGGCGTGCGCCAGACCAGGCAGGATGGGCGCAACCTGTTCCTGCTCACGCCCTCCGGCCAGGTGAAAGGCGAATACAGCCTCGGTTCGTGTCAGAACACAGCCCCAGCCGTGGCGGACCTAGACAATGACGGAATCCTCGAGGTAGTAACCTGCTCCCCGGTTTCCGGCGCAGTGTATTGCTTCACATTTGGCGGCCGGGATCGAAAGGGAGCGGTGCAATCCGCCTGTTTCCGCGGCGCGTCAGGCCTGGCAGGATCGCGTCTGGTTGCGCGACTGGTCAGGCCGTCCCGCGCCAGGCCAACTCCATTTGGCCCACTGGTTGCCTCCCTCAAAGTCAAGCGGGTCGGCACGAACGACCTTGCCATTAGCCTGCCCCAGCACCTGCCGCAGGCTCCGCTGGTCGAGGTGAGCCGCGTCTGGCAGAAGACGCGCGAGACTCGTGTGTTCGATCTGTCTGAGACTCGCCAGGTCTCGGTCGCGCTCATGCCCGGCCAACAGCGCCTGGACGTTGCGCTGGTTGATGGGACGAACGGCCGCCGCCTGCTGACCGAAGGGAGCATCGTGAACGTAAGCAGTCCGGCACAGAGCGCCAAGAGCAAGACCCTCGACATCGCTGACATGCGCGCCGTGATCGAGCAGGCGGATGCAAGCCGCGAGCGCGCCAGGCTGCGCGCGGCATTCAACCGGTTCAAAGCAGCCACCCGTGCTGCAGGCTGGCGCGGCTCATTCGCAGCGTGGCAAGACTCGAATCCGTGGGACAATGTGCAGCCCATTGCTGAACTGCCAGTGGCAGCTGGCCCGCCGCCTGCTGTGGAAGTCTGGGCTCTGGGTAACGAACATGAACATGCGGCTTTGAACATCGTCGCGCTGGAAAACAGGCCAGTGACCCTTCGCGCCAAGGTGGAAGGGCTCGATGGGCATGTCGAAATGCTGCGGCCCGTCTGGCTTCCGACCAAGTGGGGCGGCCCTTCGACGGGCTCAGGGCCGCCCCGAGCCATGTCGAGGGGCGGCCGCGTTCCCGACCTGCTGCCGGGGTTCAAGTCCGGCGTTGTCTTTGACGTTGTTCCGGGTGAGCCTTGCCAGTTGTGGCTGCACTTCAGCACTCAGGGGCTTGAGCCGGGAGTCCACCAAGCCACGCTAACGCTGACCAGCCTGGAAGACCAACCATCCACGCTGCCCGTCAAGATAATGCTGGATGTCTCTCCTCTCGCGCTGCCGGACCAGCCGAGCACGCGGGTCTGCGTCTGGCGCGGCGTATCGCCCGATGGAAGCGGCGGGTTCGATGACCGCGTCTGGGATGACCTGAGAGAGCACGGCGTAACAGTGGTCTATGCGCCTGCTGCCCCTGCGCAGAAGTGCAACGAAAAGGGCGAATTGGGCGACGAGCCTGACTGGAAGACTTTCGACGACTCGGCGCGGCGGCTGGGCGATGGCGGCGCATTTCTCTTCGTCTCCGGCTTCTCTTTTCAGGGGCCGGCGAACGGATGGTCGCCGGAGTGGGTGCGCGCGATGCAGGAAACCGCGCGCCGCCTGGACGCTCACCTTCACTCAATGGGCATAGGCAATGACCGGTGGGCTTACTACCCGGTTGACGAGCCTTGCCTGACCGGCGAGGAATCGGTTGACCGATTCCTGCGCTACGCGCGCATCATCAGGGAGGCCGCGCCCAACATCTGGATCTACGCGAACCCGGCCGGAGCGGTGAGCACCGATTTCCTTCAGCGCATGAGCCCATATTGCGATGTCTGGTGCCCGGAACTCTCGATCGTCAAGACCGGCCCGCGCGAGTGGATCGAAATCATGCGCGGCAGCGGCCGCCCGATATGGTCATACGAAGCGCCCGGCGATGTGCGCGCGCTCAAGCCGCTTGGCTTCTACCGCATGCAGCCCTGGGTTGCGGCGCGGCACGGGATTGATGGCAGCGGCTACTGGGTCTATTCGCAGAGCGACCTGTGGGGGGTCGGCGCCGAGGAGCCTGGCTACGGGGCCATGCAGATAGAGGCCGACAAATCGCTTGTTACCACGCGGCGCTGGGAAGCGACGCGCGATGGAATCGAGGATGCAACCTTGCTGCACATGCTGTCGGACGCGATGGCGGCTGCCGAGAAGAAAGGCGTGGATGTGAGCGCCGCGCGCAAACTGCGCCAGGAAGCCCTCGACGCCATCGCCGCCCGCCAGGACAGAGTTGACGCCTTCACCCGCTTCATCACTGACTATGACATGGACTTCGAGTCCGTCCAGCGCTACCGCCGCCAGATCGCCGAAGCGATCATCTCCCTGCGCCCCTAGCCCTGTCCTGTCGTAGGGGCGGCCCTCCGCGGCCGCCCTCTGCTGCTTTCGAGGCGCGGCTGGGCGGCGCGGATGCGAACCGGAACGACCTGCCACTCGGTGACCCCGCTGGGCGAAAGAGTGCACTTGAGGATGATCCCACGCCGCGCGGCCGTTCACACTGGGTTTGGCAATGCCTTCAAGTCCCCGGTCAGGACGGCCTGCCAGTTTATCTTCTCGAACTCGACGGGAAACAGCAGGAACCTGTGCCGCTGACTCAGCACCTGCTTCCCTAGCAGCGCACTGAACCTGGGCTTCACGCCAGCGTCGGGGTTGAAGACCCAGACCCGGCGCAGGGATGCCTCGCCAATAGTCCCGACGGCATACAGGTACCGAAAGAACATGTCGGCTTCCGGCAGGGAGTAGCCGCACATGAAGATATCCTCCGCTGTCCGCAACTCCGCTGCGGCCGCCGCCCATACCTTACTCAGCATGTCATGATGCTGCCCCTTGTTGATAGTCGGTGGGACCACCATCACTGCCCGTTTGGACGACTCGCACCCGCATCGCGGTGCAGTTGGTGCCCCGCTGACTACCTCCAGCCTCGTTACCTGCAGGCCGTCGTCCTGCGCACGGGCGGCCGTGTCGTGCGCCCCTTCCACGATACTACCCCAGTCTCGCGATTCTGCCACTTGCCTGCATGAACTGCAGAAGGCCCAGTTCAGCGAGCCGTGGAGCTTGAGCAGTCTCAGTGAGGCTCCCGAGCCGGGTGCCCGGACGCAGTCACTCCAGGGTATGCCCCTGCGATACAGGGCCCACTCAAGGCAGATGTCGTAGTTGAAAGTAATAACCGCGGGGTAAGCACCGGTGGTTTTCTCAACGGAGGCGGCCGCGTCCACGAATCTTGCGTAGGGCTTAGTTGCTGCGAGGGTGCGGCTTCCGCCACCCGCCTCTATCGGCAGCCGTATCTGCTCTTGCAGCGTCGTCAGGATGACCTGGCGCATTGCCTCTGGCAGACGTTCTATGTCCTCTTTGGGCATATCGCCCAGGTGACCGAGGAGCACAGCCATCTCGAAGGCATCGAACACGGCCTCCAGGTTCCAGATGTCCAGGTCGCCCTTTGAGTGGGCGATCTGCAGCGCGTTCACCCCCTTTCGCACAAGGGCGAAATCGCATCTGTCTGCAGCCGCAAGCTTGTCTGTCTCCAGCAGGTCCCACGCTTTCTCCAGGAACTGGTTCATTAACGGTGCGCCAGCATGTTTGGACGCGCCCGCACCCAGGATGAAAACCGTTCTAGCCATTGATCACACCCTCCGCGCTCGCTTGCTCTCCCCAGTCCCCTGCTCCCGCGTGTGCATTGTAGCACGTCCGCGCTCCTCAAGCCAATGTGCGAATCGCGGCAATCGGCCGCGCAGGAAAGACCAAAGCGAAACGCACGCAGGGTCGCTACAGCGGCTTGGCGCGTCGCCGAATCGCATTCGGCCTTTGGTGCAGCAGAAGGCGCGGCAGCACACTGCGAGAATAGACGCTTTAGATTCGAGGAGAAACAATGCGAACGAACCGGATGAAAGAGAAACTCCGTTCTGGGGGTGCGGTGTTCGGCTGCGCCGTGCTCGGCACAGGCTACCCGGAGATCGCCCACGCATACGCTCAGGCCGGCTTCGACTTCCTGCTGATCGAGAATGAGCATTTCCCTCTTTCGCTGGAATCGGATCAGCAGCTGATTCGCGCCTGCCGCGCCGCCGAGATCCCTGTCATCGTGCGCGTGCCCGATGCCGAGTATCACCTCGTCGCCCGAACGCTGGACGCGGGGGCTGACGGCATCATCGTCCCCAGAGTGAACGGCCCCGAGCAGACCGCCGAGGTGGTTTCATGGATCAAGTATCCGCCGCAGGGCCGGCGGGGCTATGGGGCAGGGCCTCTGATGTTTGACTACCAGTCCGTCCCTATCGCTGATGCGGTGAAGCACTTCAACGAGAACACCGTGGCCATCGTTCAGGCGGAGACTATGCCGGCCATCGAGACCGTGGAGAAAATCGCGGCGGTGAGAGGGCTGGACGCGATCATGATCGGCCCGGCTGACCTTTCGATATCTCTCGGCATCCCGGGTGAGTTCCGCAGCCCTGTCTTCGTCCAGCAGGTCGAGCGCGTGGCGAAAGCCTGCGCGCAAGCGGGTATAGCCTCCGGTATCTTCTGCGGCGACCTGGACCTGCTCAAAGATTACATCGGCATGGGAATGCGCCTTTTCTCCTGCGGCGGCGAAATCGGCCTGATCCGCAAAGCGGCCGCCGACCTCGTCCGGTCTCTCCACTCTCTCCTGCTCAAGTCGTAGGGGCGGCCCTCTGCCCTTCAGGACCCCGAGAAGAGGGGCTCCCCTACGTTCACGAGTATTGAATACAAGTCATTGCGAGAGTCCTCCTAAGGGCTTGTGAGATTCTTCGCTTCGCTCAGAATGACAGATAGGGCCAGCGATTTCCCTCATCTGTCATTCTGAGTCCCGACGCAGTCGGGAAGAAGAATCCCACATACTGGTCTAGGTAGTTTTGAAATGGCCTCTAGAGGCCGCAGCGGATCTTGTCGGCCACGCCGTATTTTTCGGCCAGGGCGCAGGCGCGCTTGCCGAGGGATTGCTGGTAGGCGGCGTCGGCATCGGGATCGCTCGCGACAGCATCGAATTGACCCAGAGCCGAAGGAAAGTTCCGCTTGAGGGCAGCGCGCACCGAGGATGCCACGCCGGATCGGAAATTGAGGCGGTCAACGTAGAAGTGGGTTATCGGCAGCGGCGCGATTCTCGAAACGAGCCACTCGATGTTGTCCTGCGTATCGGTGAGTCCCGGGATGAACGGCCCCAGAAAAGCCCAGACCTCGATCCCCCGCCTTCCAGCCTCGGCGAGCGCGTCCAGGCGTTCGGCGGTGGCAGATGCGCAAGGCTCTATCTTTTCGCGCACTTTCTCATCCGCAGCAGTAACCGTGACGCCGAGGTCGGAATCGGTCGCCTTCTCGAGCAAATCGAAGTCGCGCCGCACAAGGGTGCTCTTTGTAAGCACGCAAACCGGCCAGCCGTTCTCGACCAGGATTCGCAGGCATCCGCGCGTAACCTGGAACTCCCTCTCCAGCGGCTGCCAGCCATCGCACACTGAACTGAGAAAAACCCGCCCGCGCTTCTTGCGGCGCACCTCGCGCGCAACCACTTCGGGGGCATTGACGCGCACATCAACAAACTCGCCCCACGGCTCATTGTGGCCGGTGAACCGCTTCATGTAGCGCGCATAGCAGTAGCGGCACCCGTGCTCACATCCCACATAGCAGTTAATGCACCAGTCCGCCAGTCCCGATTCGGTTAAGGCCGACTTGCATTGTATCAGCCGAACGATCATCGCCTTCCCCGCCATTATACCCTTGTTCAGGCACGTAGCAGCGAGGAGGGCACGGGAGAAACCACCGGGGTGGGAAGGATTACCCCCACACCAGCTTGCCGCCGAAGAAGCCGGTCATCCCCAGCAGAACGACAGCCACAAAGAGCAGCCCCGCGTAAGCCCGCCAAAGGGCAGCCCCCGGCTCTTTTCGCCTTGTCAGAACGGTGCGCAGGCCGAGAACGAATGCGAATACAATGGTCGCAGCCAGCCCCGAGTCTCGATGAAGCCTCACCAGGTGCAGGGCGGTCTTGGGCTGCTCTCCGGCTGCCCACAGGCCTGTGGGCAGAGAAACCAGAAGGCCCAGGAACCCGGCCCACATCATGTAGAACGCGGCCTGGCGCAGGCCGGCACGGCGCATCAACGCTCCCAGAACCTCGAACGCGGAGGCCCCGACGAGCAGCCCGATGTGGAAATGCACCACCATCGGGTGCAGAGTCTGCTGCAATTCGGCCATTCAGTCGCCGCCTTTCGGCGCGTGCACCGCACAGGCACAGCGTGTATATGCGCCGCCGCCCGGATCGCGACGCCACACGATGCTCAGCAGCCGAACCCATTACTTCTTCGCAGCAACCAGACGCTTTGCCACGTCGTCCCAGTTGACCAGGTTCTCGATGAAAGCCTTCGTCCAGTCCGGGCGCTTGTTCTGGTATTTCAGGTAGTATGCGTGTTCCCAGACATCCAGCACCAGGATGGGAGTTACCCCCCACTGGGTCAGGTTCTCGTGCTTCTCGGCCTGGAGGGCCACGAGGGCATCATCGCTCTTCCGGTAGGCAAGTATCGCCCAGCCGGACCCCTCGACCGCGTTGGCCGCCGCCAGGAACATGGCCTTGAAGGCATCGTAACTGCCGAAGGCCTTGTTGATCGCCTGGGCCGACTCGCCCTTCGGCGCACCGCCCCCGCCGGGCTTCATGTTCGTCCAGAAGATCGAGTGCAGAATGTGTCCGGAGCCGTGGAATGCGAGTTCCTTGCACACCGGCTTGATGGCCGCGTAGTCGCCCGCCTTCAGCATCGCCGCCAGGCGCTCCTCGGCGGCGTTCAGCCCCTTGACATAGGCGGCGTGGTGCATGTCGTGATGCAGCCGCACCGTTTGCTCGTCGTAGTAGGGCTCCAGCGCGTTGTACGCATATGGCAGCGCAGGTAGTTCGTGAGGCATTCTATCCCTCTCCTTTCCCGATTCAGTGTATCTATGGTCACCTCGCCCGGTCTCTGATCCGGCCAGCGCCCTGATGCGCTCGACCCCGATCAGGTCCCCGGCGAGGATAGCCCCAATTGCCGCGCCGCCCATACGCGCCAGCGCTTGCCGCCGCGTAAGCCCGCGTCTCCCATGGCCAGCACCGCCAGGGCTCATGCGGCCATCCCCGGGTGGGCTCTGCAAGTCTCGAACTCAGACGTGGGCCGGATTTCCCTTACAGCACACGGCACTTCCACAGTGCAACACCGATGTCCTACGGCAGTCACGGGAATTCGAATACTGGAACCCCAAGTCCGGCCTCCCGGTTCCACTTCTTGGAAGATATTTGTATGCAAGGCGAGAAGGCTGTCAGGCCTAACCGGCTGATCAACGAGAAAAGCCCCTACCTTCTCCAGCACGCCCACAACCCGGTTGACTGGTATCCCTGGGGCGAGGAGCCCTTCAGCCGTGCACAGGCAGAGGGCAAGCCGATCTTCCTCAGCATCGGCTACGCCGCGTGCCACTGGTGTCACGTGATGGAGCGCGAGTCGTTCGAGGACGAGGAGATAGCCGCGCTGCTGAACGCCAATTTCGTGAGCATCAAGGTTGACCGCGAGGAACGGCCCGATGTTGACCTGACCTACATGACCGCGGTCCAGGCAATGACAGGCCAGGGAGGCTGGCCTCTTTCGGTCTTCCTGACCCCCGACGGCAAGCCCTTCTTCGGCGGCACCTACTTCCCACCGCGCGACGGGATGGGAATGGCCGGGTTCAGCACGATCCTGTCGAAACTCGCCGAGGCCTGGCGCACGCACCGGGCGGAAGTTGAGAGAACGGGCGCCCAACTGACGCAGGCGCTGCAGGCAATGGCGGGGGGCGAGACGGCAGGCGGCAACGTTTCTCCCGAATTGCTCGACAAGGGATATCGCGCTTTTGCCGAGTCGTTCGATGAACTGCACGGCGGATTCGGAGCGGCGCCCAAGTTCCCGCCCGCAGGCGCGCTGGTTTTCCTGATGCGCTTCTATCATCGCAGCCGCGGGCACCACGCGCTGCAAATGGTGACCAAGACTCTCGATGCCATGGGCGACGGCGGCATCTACGACCACCTCGGCGGCGGGTTTCGCCGCTACTCTGTTGACGAAGGATGGCTCGTGCCGCACTTCGAGAAGATGCTCTACGACAACGCCCTCCTCGCGGGCGCATACCTGGACGCCTATCGCCTGACGGGGGAAGACAGATACGCGCGCATCGCAGCCGAGACGCTGGACTATGTCTTGCGCGACATGACCGCTCCGCAGGGCGGCTTCTACGCCGCAGAAGATGCCGACAGCGAGGGCCAGGAGGGGCGGTTCTACACCTGGACTCCCGGCGAGATACGCGCCGTCCTCACGCAGGAGCAGGCCGATCTTGTGATGACCTGTTATGGCATAACGGCGCGCGGAAACACAGAGGGAGGGAGAAGCGTGCTCCATGTCGTGGCCGCCCCAGGAGACCGGGCTTTGCAGCGCTCCCTGGCGAGGTCGAAGAAGGCCCTCCTGGAAGCGAGGTCCGCGCGCCCGCGCCCCCTGCGCGACGACAAGGTCCTCACCGGCTGGAACGGCCTGATGATCTCCGCGATGTGCAGCGGATACCAGGCGCTGGGGAAGAAACGTCTGCTGAAAGCGGCGCAGCGCGCGGGCCGATTCATCCTCAAGACAATGCGGCGCGACGGGCTGCTGCTGCGCCGTTGGCGCGCGGGAGAAGCCGCGATACCCGGGTTTCTGGAGGACTATGCTTTCGTCGTGCAGGCCCTCGTTGACCTGTATCAATCCGATTTCGACGACAGGTGGGTGAGGGCGGCGCTGGAGATAAACGACCAGATGATAGCCCGGTTTTCCGCTGACGGGGGCGGGTTCTTCGACTCCGCCGAGGAACACGCCTCCCCGCTCATGCGAGCCAGGCAGCAGCACGACGCCTCAACGCCCTCCGGCAATTCGGTGGCGGCGATGAACCTGCTGCGGCTGAGCCAGTTCAGCGCAAATCCCAGCCTGCGCGAGCGGGCCGAGCAGACGCTGCAAGCGATGCTCTCCCAGATGGACGAATATCCCACAGCATTCCCATATGCTCTCTGCGCGCTCGACTACCTGCTGGCGCGGCCGATGGAAATCGTGATCGCCGGCGGGCGCGATCATCCTGCGACGACCGCGATGCTGCGAGTGGTGAGGGCTAAGTTTCTGCCCAACAAAGTGGTTGCGCTTGCAGACCCCGATGATGCGGGCGCGGCCTCGCTGTTCCCGCTGGTCCATGCGCACAAGCCGCGCGCGGGGAACCCGGCTGCCTACGTGTGCGAGAATTTCGCCTGCCGCGAACCCACGACCGACCCCGAGCGACTCGCCGCTCTCATCCAGAACCTGTCCTCGTAAGCCCCTCCCACGATTGGGCTGTGAGCCGCCCCGCCGGCGCAAGAGGAATATCGGGCGGCAAGGAGCAATTCCCCGGTGGCGCCGATGGCTGGCTGAAGAGAGCGAATAGGCGTGGAAAGGAGGCCCCGTGCTCAGAAGAGCGCTTGCGCCCGTGCGCGTGAATCCTGCGCTCATGCACCCGGATGAGCGCCGCCTGAGCCTTGCGGGTCAATGGCTTTTCCGGCTCGACCCCGATGACAAGGGCGTACAGGACCGCTGGTTCGAGAACATTGACGCCCTTGCCAACGCGATGGAAGTCCCCGGCTGCTGGCAGGGTCAGGGCTTCGGCAGCGATGCGAAAGACACTGTCTGGGATTTCCGATTCGAGGCGCGCACGTTTCGCGCGACATACAAGGGAGCGGGATGGTATGGCAAGCGGTTGCGAGTTCCTGATGAATGGCGCGCGATGCGGGTCTGGCTGAACTTCGGAGGGGTGCATCCCAGCGCGGATGTCTGGCTCAACGGCGTCAAACTGGGCGAGAACCACGCGCCGTTCGTCCCCTTCGGCTTCGAGATCACCGACCTGATTGATTCTGGCCGCGACAATGCGCTCATCGTGTGCGTCCACGAGCAAGACCGGATGATGGGCTTCGCATACAACTGGCAGGGGAACTGGTCGGGGCTATACCGGAGCGCCGAGCTGACCGCGACGGAGGCTTGCTTCATCGAGAGGCTGCGCGTTTATCCCGATGTCGGTCAGGAGAAATTGCGGATTGTCGCGCAGATAGGAGACTTCGCGCCGTCGAATCGTCGCCTGATCCTGCGCCTGTCGGCAAGCGCGATGGGCGATCCTGCCCCGTTGGCCGCCGCCGAAGTTGCCGTTACCTCGGCTGTCGTCGAATTCGACATCGCGGTTCCCGGGCCCCGGCTGTGGAGCCCCGATGCGCCAAACTTATACCGCGTGGATGCCGCGCTGATCTCCGGCGACCGGGCGTTAGATGCGCTCAGCGAAAGAGTCGGGTTCGTCAGCCTGTCAACTGATCGCAAGCACTTTCTGATCAACGGCGAGCCATACTACATGCGCGGCACCGGCGATTTTCTGTCCAACCCCGAAACCGGCTGCCCGGATACTGACCGCGAGCGCTGGCGCAATAAACTCGCTGCCCTGCGCGAATACGGCTACAACTACGTGCGCTGCCAGTCCTTCGTGCCCGCGCCGGAGTATTTCGATGTCGCGGATGAGGTGGGACTGTTGGTGCAAAGCGAGATGGGGATGCTCGGCGCATGGGCCGGGCAAAGCCCGTGGCACGTCTATTCCTGGCCGCAGCCCGGCCCGGGCTATCGCGATGCTCTCAAGCGGCAATGGGACTGCGTCGTGATGCGCGATGTGAACCATCCTTCCGCCAACATCTACTGCATGAGCAACGAACTCGGGAAGCAAACCGATTTCCCCCGCACCGCCTGGCAGTGCTGCCGCGATACGAAGGCGATCAAGCCCAGCGCGCTCGTGATCTGGACTGACGGCGGATACAACGAACACCTGCCCGGCGATTTCGTGAACGCCGAGGCGGACACGGATGCGAAATGTGCGAGGCCCGTGATTCAGCACGAGTTCCGCTGGTGGAGTTCGTTTCCCGATGTGCGCATCATGCACAAGTACTCGGGCGCAGTGCGGCCCTACGCGGCGGAAATCGCGCTCGAAGCAGCATCAAGGCACGGCATTGCAGACGCGCTTCCTCTTGCTGCAGCAAATAGCCAGCGCCTTCAGTTCGTGGAAGCAAAGGGGAAGATGGAGAACTGCCGCCGCGATAACCCTCGACTGGCGGGAATCTGCCACTTCAACGCGATGGACGCGAATCCATCGCCCCAGGGGGTGATTGACGAGTTCTACGAGCGCAAGTATGCCGACGCGGCCGCCTGGCGGCAAACGAACGGCCATACGGTGATCCTCGTCAGCCTCGGTTTCGACGATCGCGTGCTGAGTTCCGGCGATGTGCTGCGCTGCAGCCTCTTCGTCTCTGATTTCTCGCATCCGCCGCTGCGCGAGCCTGCGCTCGACTGGCGCTTGACAGCATCGGGCGAGACTCTGGCGGCAGGCCGAAACACCTATCATCATCAACCATATTCCACCTGCCCGGCGGGTAGCCTGGAGGCGACGATTCCGGCGACCCCAAGGCCAGTCAAGGCGCGGCTTGAGGCGATGCTGCGCGAAGGGGATCGCGTTTTCACGAATCAGTGGGACCTGTGGCTGTTCCCACAGAGCGCGGGGTTGCCTTCATCCGTCGCTCTCTACGGCACTGCGGAGCACACGTGGCTCAAGACGCTGCAGGGCGTGCGAAGCGCCGGGCCGCGCGACCTGGCGGGCGATGTTCGAGTCGTGCTGACCGAGCGGCTGGATGATGCGCTTGCAGAGTTCGCGCGCGCCGGCGGAAGAGTCATCCTGGCAGCATCCGAGGGCCTGGTGCGTCCGTTCCGGCCGAAATTCGGATTTACTCTGGGGCACTACTTTTTCACTCCGCCGGCTAACTATCCGCCGTATGAGGATGGGCACGACGGAACCATTATCATCGGCGATCCGATCCTTGGCGATCTGCCGCACGAGGGGTTTGCGGATCTGCAGTTTTTCAGGATGATCGCCAACTCCCCGCCGCTGGAACTTGAGCCGCTGGGCTTGAATGACGGCGACCCGGTGATTCGCGTCATGCACTCGTATCCGGTCTGCCGCTCGCTGGCCTATCTAGTTGAACGCGGGCTTGGGCTGGGCGGCGTGATCATCTGTGCGCTCGACCTCGACCAGGCGCTGCCGGAGGCGCGCTGCCTGCTGGCGGGGATGTGCGAGTATGCGGCAGGCGACCAGTTTCGTCCGGCGGTCGCGCTGAGCGAAGCATCATTGCAGCGCGTCGCAGCCGCAGCATGCCTGCCCTAGACAGCCGTGCAGCACGACGAACTCGCCGGGGCCGGGGCCGGACGCTCGCCACAGCCGCCCAGGGGCGGCCTGAGGGCGGTTCTGCGCGGCACCCCTGCGGTCGTCGGACGGTTATCCGCACAGGGTAATGTTGACAAGAGCGCCGAAAAGTGGTATATATACAGTAGGAGAGATCAGAAAAGCATCGGCCAACACGGTCGGTGCTTCGTTGTTATTCTGCCCTGCCGACGTTGGAGTAAATGCGATGACAACCGGGTTGCTGATGACCCCCGAGGGATTCGAGCAGACCAAAGCGGAACTCGAGCGCCTCAAGAGCGTGCAGCGCAAGGAGGTCGCCGAGCGGATCCGAGATTCCAAGCAGTTCGGCGAGTTCATGGAGAACTCGGAATACGAGGATGCGAAGGTCGAGCAGGCCGTGGTAGAGGGGCGCATCATCGAGTTGGAGCGCATCCTTCAGAACGCCGTGGTGATCGAGAGCGCCGCCGAAAACGCCGACCGCATCGGCGTGGGCAGCGTGGTGACGCTGCGCGAGGCCAGGTCCGGCAAGGAACTCGAATACACCATCGTCGGCCCGGTGGAGGCCGACCCGGGCAAGAAGAAGGTATCATACGAGTCGCCCATTGGAGACGCGGTTTTCGGCCGCCGCAAGGGCGAGAAGGTCCAAGTCAAGGCCCCCAGCGGGACATTGTCCTACGAGATCGTCGCGGTAGTGAACCAGTGACCCACCAATCGCGCCGCGCGGCAGCACGAGGGGCATGAGCGAACGCACCGACGACCTCATGCGCCAGCGCCTGGCCAAACTGGAATCCCTGCGCCAGCGCGGTCTGGACGTTTTCTCCGTAACGCGCTTCGAGCGCACCCATCTCGCGGCTGAAGTGCACGCGCGTTTCCAGGCGCTCTCCGGGCGAAAGGTGAGCGTGGCGGGCCGCATGGTTGCGCGCCGCTCTCACGGCAAGGCAACCTTCGCAGACCTTGCCGATGTCTCCGGGCAGGTCCAGTTGCACCTGCGAAAGGACGCGCTGGGGGACGAGCATTACGCGCTGTTCACCGACCTTGTGGATGTGGGCGACATCCTGGGCGTGACGGGAACAGTTTTCCGCACGCGCGCGGGGGAGATAACCGTCGCGGCTGAGGGCTTCGCCGTCCTGTGCAAGGCCATGCGCTCCATGCCCGAGAAATGGCATGGCGTGCGCGATGTCGAGATCCGCCACCGCCAGCGCTACGTTGACCTGATCGCAAGCCCGCAGGTCAAGCAGGTCTTCGAAACGCGCAGCCGCATCATCGCGGAAATGCGCCGGTTCCTCGACCTTCGCGGGTTCACCGAGGTCGAAACGCCGATGATGCAGCCGATCTACGGCGGCGCTGCGGCGCGTCCCTTCATCACTCATCACAACGTCCTCGACGTGGATCTGTATCTCCGCATCGCGCCCGAACTGTATCTCAAGCGCCTCGTTGTGGGCGGCATGGAGCGCGTGTATGAGATCGGGCGAGTGTTCAGAAACGAGGGCGTGTCATCGCGGCACAACCCCGAGTTCACGATGCTCGAGGTATATCAGGCGTATGCCGATTACAACGACATGATGGCGCTCACCGAGGAGATGGTTGCGCACCTCGCCCGGCAGGTGCTGGGAACCCCTGTTATCACTTACCAGGGCGTCGAGATTGATATGAGCCCGCCCTGGCAGCGCATGACTTTCCACGAGGCGGCGGCGAAGTTCGCGGGCCTTGAGCCGAAAGACCTTGAGGACGATGACGCAGTGCGCCGGGCCTGCGCATCGCGCGGCCTGCCCCACGACGCGGGCCTGCCGATGGCCACCATGGTGCGCAATATCTTCGAGAAGTTCGCCGAGCCGAACCTCATCCAGCCGACGTTCGTCACCGATTACCCGACTGCGATCTCGCCGCTGGCAAAGCGAAAGCCCGGAAGCCCTGATCTCGTTGAGCGATTCGAGCCCTATGTCGGCGGGCGGGAAATCGGGAACGCCTTCTCCGAGTTGAACGACCCGATTGACCAGCGCGAGCGCTTCGAGGAACAGGCCCGCGCGCGCGAGGCGGGCGACATGGAAGCCCACCCTATGGACGAGGATTACATCCGCGCGCTCGAATACGGCCTGCCGCCCACGGGAGGGCTGGGCATCGGGATTGACCGCCTGGTGATGCTGTTCACAGACTCCGCCTCCATCCGCGACGTAATCCTCTTCCCCTCCCTGCGCCCCGAATCGCCCTAATCGCGCCCGTCCTAATGGGCTTCTCGCGTCACAGCAACAAGTGTGGGACCCCGACGCATCGGGATCCGGCACCCCGATGTGTCGGGGTGCCACACGGCCTGGCTTCGTGTGATCCAAGAAACCCTCTAGGGCGCTGAGGGCAGGTCGCGCACTGGAATCACCAGGTCGGCCAGCGGTGTGCGCGAGACCAGCCGAACGAGTTCTTTGTCAGCCGTAGCCAAGCGACCGCCAGCGGACTGTGCTGCAGCGAGATAGACCGCATCGTAGAATGTGCAGCCGGCCGCGGCTGCTATCAGGAGCGCCGCGCGTGCCAGGGGCCCGGAAGCCATGATCTCCACGGGCAGCGCGAGGAATGTGCCGAGTATGTTCCCCGCGTCGGAGGCCCCGAGTTCTCGCGCCGCAACCTTCTTGACCAGCGCGCTACCGAACTCGGCGACTATCAGGTCGGGCGCCAGGAGGTTGACCCGGCCATCCTGGGCGGCCCGAAGGAGCCCAGCGGCGCGCTCCGACAGCGGCTCGGGCACGAACCATTTGACTGCGACGCTGGCGTCAACAATCCAGCGGGTCATCGGCGCCGGTCCGCGCGAATCAGGCGCGTCGAATTGCTGAACTTCCCGCGAGACTGCGCGAGGCGCTTGCGAATTCGGTGCGCCAACTCGACGGGGTTGACCCCGCCTGAAAGCGCCATGCGCTCGAAGCCCAGCAGCAATTCCTGCTGCAGCGATCTACCTGATTGAGCGGCTCTTGCCTTGAGCGCCTTCAGCGTCCGCTGCGACACGTTGCGAACCAGCACATCAGGCATTGTCCTCCTCCAAGACCACCATCGTCTCCCCCTCGTGCTGGCATAATGATAGCACGTCGTGGCCCGAGCGTCAATCGTCGCCCTGCGCGAGAGTGTGCCCTCTCAGCGAGCATCCGCGACGTAATCCTCTTCCCCTCCCTGCGCCCCTCGGATGGTGCTCAGTCGGCCACATAGGCCGGCGGGCTGGGCGCGGGCTCTCGCGCCGTCGCCATAGCGGCTTCCGCCTTCGCGAGAGCGACGTAGCCGCTTCGGCGCAGTCGCTTGGCGCGTTCAGCCTACGCAGCCGCTACGGCGAAGTAGGCTCGGCGACCCGACCCCGCGGGTCCGTATAGCACCAGAGCGTCCGCCAGCTGGCGGACGCCCGCAAAGCCCCCGCCTCGTGTTAGCAGTTACGCCCCCCGGCTGTGTGTGGGAGGAAACGCGGGCCTGCGCTTGAAGGAGAGTGGTCGCGACGATGCAATAGAAAAGACGGGAGGCAACTGACGGCAATGGAACGGCGATGTGGAGCGGTACCAGCGATTGCGCTGTGCCTATTCATGGCCCCCCGGTGTGGCAGCGCGCCCGGGAAGGCCGGGGAGAGTGCGGGGCAGTGGCTGCGCCGGGAGCGGGTGCGTTGCCTTTCATACCTGAGCGTCTCAGCGAAGACGGAAGAGCACGTGCGGCGCACGCGCCAGATGGGCTTCAACTGCGCGCTTTCGGTAACCGGCGATGCTCCGGTCGAGAAACTCATGCCCCTTGTGAACGCGGCGGACAAGCACGGTCTGCGCATCATCTGGGTCAGTTACATGATCAACCAGTTGGTCAACAGCCCGATGGTGGCGAAGGCGCTGGCGGGCGATACGCGCCGCTTCGTGGGCACTGACGGGCGCGTATCGCAGCAATCCGCCTGCCCTGCAGACCCTCTTTACTGGAAGGTCGTGATGCTAGACCGGGCTTTGCCGCTCGCGCAGTTGGCTGCACAAGGGCACCGTTCGAGCGCCGGCATGCTGTTCGACATAGAGGACTATGCTGCAGTCGGCGACTGGTTTCACTATTGCCACTGCGATCAGTGCTTCCGGTCTTTTTGCGATGCGACCAACCACGCCGATGCAACGCAATTGCCGGCGGACAAGAGACACGGCTGGCTCGCCCAGAACGGCCTCTGGATGGCCTATTGCCTCCACCAGGACGCCGAGGTCGTGAAGATTTTCGCAGACATCCGCCGCCGCATTGATCAGGTTGCCCGCGATTTCCTTTTCGCTTTCTACCCCTGGATGCACATCGAGCCCTCAGGTCGCGGGCGCGATGTCCCCTGGGATGAGAGATTGTGCGCGGGCCTTGGAACCGAGCGCGCGCCGTATTTGATCTTCGACGAGGCGACCTATGTGTGGGGCTACGAGCCGAGGATAGAAGCATGGACGATTGATCTGAAAGCGAAAGGCTTTCACTTCATCGCCGTTTCGGGGTTCAACCTTGTGCCCTCGGAGCGAGTCTGGTGGCCGGAGCAGATGGCGCGCAGCGCATACTATGCTGCCACCCTGTCCGGGGGCTACTGGTTCTATGTCGGCGACTGGGTCCTGCTGCGGGAAAAAACTGACGAGTTGCCCGCCCAGTGGGGAGGCAGGCAAGAGGAATGGGTGAGGGAGTTCACCCATGTCAACCGCCTGATTGCTCAGACCATATCGGGCAAACCGGTGCGCGAGAAAGTGCCGCCGATACCGCTGCGGCCGATGGAAGCGGACGTGCGGGCCTTTCAGCCCCCTGACCTTTTCGATCACAAGCACTCACCCGGTTCGGCTCTGCTCATCCGCCGCTGGGTAGAGATCGGGCTGCCGTGGGAGGGCGGCGAACTGGTTCTGCTTGCGAAGAAGCCCGGCGACTGGTTCTCGTTCGAGCGCGACATTCGCCGCCCCGACCGCTACCTCGTGAGCGCGTGGTTCACGACCGGGCCGGACAGGGGAATCGTGCAGTTGTGGGTCGGCGGCCAGCCCGCAGGCGAGCCCGCCAGCCGGCGGGTTGATTTGTATGCGCCGACCACCATGCCCATGCAGCATCGAGTGGTTGGGCGGGCTGTCTTGCAGGCAGGACTCGCGCGGCTGGAATTGCGCGTGGTCGGAAAGAACGCGCGGTCAAGCGGCTATGACATCGGCCTGACCTGCGTCGGCCTGGACAGAATCGGATGGCCGCCGACCGAGTGGAACGTCATCCTGCCCTTCGATAACACCGGCGAAAACCAGCCCGGTTACGGCGCCGTCTATCCGCCTGAGCGCGAGACGCGCCTCGATGCGACCTACACCGGCAAGGACGCAGTGCCGGTGCGATGGCAAGTTGTGCGCGCCGATGAGGACGGATACCTCAACTTTCTTCCCCTGGTCTCCGACTCGCGCAACAACGTGGCATATGCGCTGGTTTATGTTCACTGTCCGACCGCTGGGCTGAGAAGCATCTTGCTGGGCAGCGATGACGGGGGCAAGTTGTGGATCAACGATGAGTTCGTGTGGGGCGAGAACCTGCCGCGGTCAGCGCAGCGCGATGAGGACCGCCCAATGGCATTCTTCCGCGCCGGCTGGAACAAGGTCCTGGCGAAGATCACGCAGAGCGGCGGCTCCTGGGGCCTCTACTTCCGCATCTACGACCCCGAGAACACCCTCCGCTACTCCCTGGAGCCTGAGGGCAAGTAGCAGTAGCACATCGGCGGGGGACCGAGCCCCCGCCCCACAGAGAATCACGCGCAAAGGACGCGGAGGACTTCCTGGGCGATCAGGAGGTGGCCGGTGCGGTTGGGGTGCACGGGCTCGGGGCAGTATGTGTCGGGCGGGCGGTGAACGAGTTGCCGCTCGAACATCGGCTGCAAGCGCACAAGGCGCGCGCCGAACTTCTCGGCCATCGCCTCAACGGTTGCGATATACTGGGGCAGCACATCGAGGACCCTGGAGCGGAACGACTGCGGCGAGCGGTCATTGCTGATGTAGAAGGGCGTAATCAGAATCAGTTGAGCCGCGGTCTTCGCTTTCGCGCGGGTCAGGATTTCTTCATAGACCTCGCGGAATTGCTCGGGCGACACCGCTGCGGGCATGTTCATCAGGTATGAGTGCAGGTCATTGATTCCGACCTTGACGCTGAGCCAGTCGGGGGCTTCTCTGATGACATCGTCTTCCCAGCGCGATTGCAGGTCCGTTACGCGGTTGCCGCCGATGCCCTTGTTGACCCAGGCGATGCGGCGTTCCGGCCACCGCCAGATGACCAGGTCGTGCAGCAGGCTGACATAGCCCTCGCCCAGGGGAGCAGCCGGGCCGCGGCGGCCGCAGTCGGTGATGCTGTCGCCGATGAAAAGGACTTTCTGATTGTCCTGGAAACACAGGTCGCCCATGACTCGAATGTCCTCCAGAAAGAAAATGCAGCGCGCGGCTGCGCGCTCGTATCTGGATTCTGCCCGGTGAGCAGGTTCTCCTTGCGCGCCGGAAGGCGCGATCATTCAACGCGGAGAAGAACGACGAGAGAACACAAGCGAGTGTCTAATGACCGTCGCTATTGGTGCGAATGTCAAGTGCAAGCGCGGAATCTTGGCTTCCGTAGGGCAACCCGGCAGCGCAGCAGTTGGCCAGAAATGGAGCGGAGCGAATGAAGGTTGGGTATGTGCTGGCAGCCGTCTTGGTGCTTGTTCTGCCTGGCTTGTCGCCAGCGTTTGGCGGGCGGATCGTGCTCGACCCTGCGGTTGAGAATGACCGCGCATACCGGTTCGCTGCAGCGGAACTTGCGAAGGCGTCCGCGTTCGACGTCGCATTCGGCTCCGAAGTCCGCGATGGCGACATAACGATTGGCGGGGCGAGTCCGGCGGTGAAGGGATTGCTCGATTCGGGCCGCCTCTCGCTGCCAGAGCGGATGAAAGCGGACGGGTTCGCGATACGGCAACTCGGCGGGATCACCGTCATTGCGGGCGCTGACGCTCGCGGCGACTTATACGGCGCGCTCTGGCTGGCGGAGCGGACGCGGCTCGACCCGAAGGCCCTGCGGACGTTGGAGTGCGTGCGAGAGCCTGCCTTCGCCATCCGCGAGTTCGTTGACGGTCAAGGGCAGGTCGAGCCGCCGGGCCGCGGCTTCGAGGGCTGGTTCCAGGAGTGCCTGAAACTGGGCATCAACACCATTCCGGCCGATTCGTTCTCGCGCGAATACCTGGAGGCGGCGAAAGCATATCACATGAACCTGATGGCAGGCACTTCGCCATTCTCCAACCTTCCCGTTGACGACCTGATCGCCAAATACGGCGACCAGGTTACCGAGGACGGCGTTCACCTGTGCCCCCTCAAGCCGAGGGTTTGGGATGTGCACCGCGAGCAACTGCGCGAACTGCTGCGGAAGTATCCCGAGATTGATTTCGTGCGCGCGAGCATGGGCGATTTGCCCGAAGACTACCATGTTTACGACGGCTGCCGGGGCCCCAATTGCCAGAAGGTTTCCAGGGCCGAGGGGCTGCTGCGCGCGTGCCAGGCGACATGGGATGTCGTGGTGGGCGAGTTCAACAAGACATTCTTCATCAGTAGTTGGGGCAACCCGCCGGAGACCTATCCGCTGAATGTGCCAGTCGCCTATCGCTATATCATGGAGCACCTGCCCGACCACGGGATCATCTCGACGGTGAACAACACGCAGCACGACTTCTACCTGATTTCACCTTACAATCCCATCATCGGCATGACCGATCGGCCGAAGGACATCTACTTCCAGGTTACGACGGAATATGCGGGGGCGGGCTTCGTGCCGGTGTATATCGGCCCGATGATACGGGAGCGGCTGGCGCGCGCGCATGAGACAGGGCTCGCAGTCGGCGTAACAGGCCGATTGTGGGAGGGCGTTGGCTTGTGGACGCGCGATGTGCTGTGGACGCGCGCGAACATGTATGCCCTTTACCGTGCAGCATGGGAGCCATATGGCGATCCATGGGAATGGGCGCGCGACTGGGCGGCTTTGACCTTCGGCCCAGGCGGGGCGGAGGAACTGGCCGATGCGCTGTGCCTGACCGAGGAGGTGGCCCGGCGGGCATTCTGGGTGCACGGGTTCACGGCCGAGAAGGGGCCTGCATATGCGATCACCCGGCGCAACATCATAACCGACGGCACGAATTACATACGCTGGGCGAAGATGCCGCACCTGGCGGCCTACCGGCAGTGCCAGATGCGGGGCAAGGTGCAGGAGGCGCTCAGTTCGACGCAGGAAGTGGTGCTGCTGCGCGACCGGATGATGAAGCGCTGGGCCGCGGCCAGCGAAAAGATACGCGATGCGAAACTGCGCGCAGCCTGCGAGCGGGACTTCGAGCACTTGTCGGCCGTTGTTGGGGTTCTCAGCACGTATCAGCGCGCGCTCTTGAATTGGTGCCATTCCCAGGATGAAGGCATCTCGACCGAGGAGCGCTGCCTGGCGGCGCATGATGCTGCGCTGTACGCGCGCAACACCGCGGCGGAATGGTGGCAGTACAGGTCGCGATTCGATCTTTACCGCGATTCCGGCATGATCGAGATGGTGGGCGTCTATCTGCGCGACTGCGCGGCGCTGTCGGCACGGCCTGATGTGATTGCAGTGCAGCCGGGCAAGACTGCAAAACTCACACTTTCGGTCTTCAACAACCGCTCCAGCGAACGATTGACAGCGACGATTGAACTGGGGCTGCCGAAGGAATGGACGGCGACGGGCAACCGGCGGGTCAGCCTGTCCAGCGGCGAGCGAAAGGATGTCGCACTTACCCTCGCTGTGCCCTCGGCGGCCACTCAAGGGGATGCGATCATAACGGCGGTCCTGCTGTCCGATCTGGGCGGCGAAATCGAGAGGGCGACCGTTCGGGTCAAGGTCATTGCGCTCGCAGGCGGGCTTGCGACGACCGGCAAGCCTGCGCGACCGACCACCATCTGCCCGCGCGCATCGAAGGTCCCCACGATTGACGGCGTGCTCGCTCCCGGCGAATGGGCCGCGGACGCTGCCGCGTGGGTGAACTATCCCTTCAGGAAAGATGCATCTGGCGATAAGAACATCTTCTCTGTGAACGCGCGCTGGATGTGGGATGACAGGTATTTCTACGTGGCGATGAACATCAGCGATGATGTGCTGCAGCCGCTCGGAATTCGCGGCACGGTCTATCGGGCGGACAGGGAGAAGGTTACTTTCGATCTGGACGGCGACCGGCGCGATGACTACGACATCATGTTCGTGAATTTCCCTGACGGCCTTGTCGTCTGGCCGCTCACGGTTGACGGCGTTCTGACATCGAGCAACATGGCGAACCGCGCGCGCGTCGAGCCTCTGGGGCGAGGCATCATTGCGGCGCAGGGCAAGCGGGCTGACGCCCCGGGCCGGGTGCTCGAGGCTGCGATTCCCTGGTCGCTGCTGGGCGGGTTCGGGGCCGAAACCGGCAAGGTCATCGGCTTCGCGATTGAGTGCGGCGACGCGGACAGCCCGGGCAGGCTGCGCGCATTTCTTCAGTGGCCGGAACGGCCCGCCGAACCGGAAGGCCCCTATCTGTCGTGGGGCCAGGTTGACAAGCCGACGCTGTTCGCGGACCTGGTTTTCACAGAGTGAGGTTAGGATGCAGGCTGCACTGCCGAGGCCTGGAACGTGAAAGTCTCTCTCCCTGCGGCGGCCCTTATAGTTGCGGTCGTGTTTTGCGCTGCGCCCCTGTCGGAACCCGGCGCCGAAGCGATTCACATAAAGACAGAGCACTTCGACAGAGACCCCGGCTGGGAGGGAGTCAGGAATCGCTTGATACCGAAGGACTGCCCCAAGATCACCCAGGATTTCGGGTTCAGCAGGACTAACTTCGCCGGCGCTGCCTCGGGGGAGATGGGCGGCCAGGTCTGGCGCTCCACGACGCCGGCTTACTGCGCCGACCGGATCGCTGCGCGGACGCTCAATGATCGGCTCGAGGCGTCGGGGACGTTTGCGCTCATCAAATCATCCGGATCGAGCGGCGTGTTCTTCGGATGGTTCGACCCGCGATACCACGGCTTCCGACCCGCAAACTTCCTCGGCATTAGATTGGATGGTGAGGACTGGGGCGCGAGGGTATTCTTCGAATACGTAACAGGCACGTGGAGAGCCGGAGGCGCGAACACCGGGGTGCGCATTCCGCCCGATGGCTCTAAGCACACGTGGTCGCTGTCGTATGACCCAGAGGCGGGGAATGGAAATGGCGCGATTACCTTCACGCTCGACGGAGGGTCCCCGCTCGTCCGTGAACTCGACCCCGGGCACAGGGCCGAGGGGGCGACGTTCACTCGGTTCGGGATGTTCAACGTCCAGATTCCGGGCGGGCCGATGACTGTCTATTTCGATGACCTGAAATACGACGGCAAGAAGCAAGACTTCGCGGCCGATGGGCGCTGGGAGGGCTGGGGCAACCGCCGGACATTCGAGGACTGCGAGCGCGATGACAGCCAGAACTTCGGGTTCAGCAGCACGAACCACGCGGGCGGGGGGCGCGGAGAGATCGGCGGGACTTTCTGGCGCACCGAGCCGGACGCTCCGCACGATGGGTATTATGCCGACCGGATCGGGCCGCTGACTCTGGAAGGTCCGCTGTTTGCCAGCGGCAGAGTGGCGATGACGCGCGCGTGCGCCGACAGCGGCATGTTCCTTGGCTGGTTCAACAGCGCAACGCGCGACGAGGTGCCCTCGAACTTCGTCGGTATCGTGATCGAGGGGCCGAGCCGGGTGGGGCACTACTTTCGCGTGCGCTATGGGACCTCGCAGGGGCAGGGCGGGGATTCGAAGACCGGGCCCGTGATCATGGCGGATGGAAAGAGCCACCTTTGGACACTTGAATACGACCCGCAGGCGAACGGCGGGGGCGGCAGGATCGTCGCCGCGCTCGATGGAAAACGCGTTGCGCTGGATATGGTGCCGGGGCACAAACAGCAGGGAGCATCGTTCAACCGGTTCGGCGTGTTCAACATGCGCCGCGGCGGGCACTACATGACAGTTTACTTCGACGACCTGAAATACACCGTGGCTTCACCAGGGCGCGGAAAATGAAACTGACGCGGCGCCGTTTTCTGGCGAGCATGGCTGCCGGTTTTCTAGAGGCCGGCCTCGGCTTCCCGACGATTGCGCGCGCGGCCCTTCAGGGCAACCCTGAGTCCGATCCGCCAGTCGGCGGACGGGACGAACGGGCGGCGAAAGCGGTTTCGGCCAACGAGAAGATCGTGGTCGCGCATATCGGCATGGGCGGAATGGGAACGGGGCATCTGCGGTGGTTCGCATCGTTCCCCGATGTCGAGACGGCAGCGGTGTGCGATGTTGACTCGGCCCGGGTGGATGCTGCTCTCGCGCGGTTGAAGGAGATTCGCCCCGAGACGCGCGCAGTCGGTGAGGCCGACTTTCGGCGGCTGCTCGATCGCGATGATATTGATGTCATAACCTATGCGACGCCGGATCATTGGCACGCGCTGATCGCCATCCTCTCTTTCCAGGCAGGCAAGCACGTTTACGGCGAAAAGCCGATGTGCTACGACGTCGCCGAAGGGCAGGCGATGCTCAAGGCTTGCCGGCGGTATGGGCGCGTGTTTCAACTCGGCACGCAGATTCACGCTGGCGAAAACTACCATCGGGTTGTGGAACTGGTGAGGTCGGGCGTGCTGGGTAAGATAAACACAGTGCGCCTGTGGAAAGTCGGCGGCGAGATTGCATGTGGCTTTCCACCTGATACCGATCCGCCGCCCACGCTCGACTGGGATATGTGGCTCGGCCCCGCTCCTGAACGACGTTACAACCCGGCCATCACGCCGTTCAATTTCCGCTATTTCTGGGACTATTCATCGGGAATGTTCGGCGATTTCTGGTGCCACGCGGCGGACCTGCCGTTCTGGGCGCTCGATCTGGGCGCTCCGCTGGCGGTCTCCGCGACAGGCGCCGACCCGCTCGATGACCTGCTAACAACTCCCGGTTTCATGGATGCCGAGTTCGAGTTCCCCCACCTCAAGATGTACTGGCACAGCCGCGCGCCTGATGTGCGCGGGGCCGAAGGGCGCGGGCTGGGCATTCAGTTCACCGGCGCGCGTGGGGAACTGGTGGCCGATTACGATAGGCGCACGATCTTCCTGGACGGAAACCAGTACGACGACATTCCCGATGTGCCGAGATGGCTTCCGCGTTCGCCCGGCCACCAGCGCGATTTCCTGGACTGCGCGAAATCGGGCAAGCAGCCCGAAAGCAGCCTCTCGTACGCGGTTCGCATGTCGCTGCCGATGCATATGGCAACCATCGCCTATAGGCTGGGACGGAAGGTGGCGTGGAATGCTGAGCGCGGCGAGTTCGTGAATGATGACGCTGCTAACAGAATGAGGCACCGGCCGTATCGCGCGCCGTGGTACTTGCCGACATAGGAGGCTATCTGGTGAAACGCGCGCTCCTGCTGTTGATGGTGCTGATGGCCGCATGTTCGGTCGCTGCGGAAGACTTCATCGCGAGCGCAGTGTCAGGCTTGGCATCGGATGATCCGGCAGCGCGGCGGGCTGCATTTGATGCTGCAGTCAGGCTCGGTGCGCCAATGGTTGCGCCGCTGCTCGATATGATTCAGCGCGGCGGAGCGGCCGAGAAGCACACCGCAGAGATGGCCCTGGCGCGTGTCGTCGCGAACGCTTCCGCGCCGGGAGCCGAGGAAGCCGCGAAGGTGCGCGATGGCCTGTTAGGCCGTCTTGAAACAGGCAAGGACAATGCCGCCGCCGACCGGGTTTGCGCCGCTCGCTTGCTCGGCATTATCGGGCAGGCTGACCGGCGCACGGCGGACGCCCTGAAGAAGGCCGCGCTGACGGGCGGGCCGGTATCCGCCGCATCGCTGGAGGCGATGCAGCGCATACCGGGGCGGCCGATGACAGATGCCTTGACCGAGGCGCTGCGCAGAGCCGATGCTGCTCAGCGGGCGGCAATAGTCCTCGCTCTGGGCGCTCGGAAGGACCTGTCTGTGCTCCCGGTGCTGATCAATCTTGCGCGCGGCGCATCGGGGGATGTCCAGGCTGCGGGGGTGCGGGCGCTGGGTTTGCTGGGCAGCGCAAAGGCGATACCGGTATTGAGCAAGGTCGGCATGGGCGCGCCTGATCGGCTCCGGCAGGCTGTGGCGGATGCGCTGATCGCGATTGCTGATGCCAGGGGTCAGGACGGGAAGTCTCACCTGGAAGCGTTACGGGCCGCCCGCGAACTGGCCGTAACCGACGCCCAGAAAACAGCCGTCGGCGCGCACCAGTGAACGGGGCTCTACTCGAGAGCCCGCTTGACCACCATTCATCTGTCCCCTGTCAACTGTGTTCTGCCAACTTGACCAGCCTTGCCGTGGGTGCGGTAGTATCTGAATCCTTCAACCAAGGTGCTCATGTTCTCCCAGGGCACGCCGGGTGTGATTGAACTCGAGCAGCCCAGGAACAGCCCCGTCCTCGGCCCATTCTCGACCAGCCACGAGATTTCCCGCTTGACGTCCGCGGGCGTCCCCATCGGCAAGGTGCGCGTAACCGACACCCCGGCTATGATGATGAGGTCGCGGCCGTCCCTGGCCTTCATGCGGCAGATTCCCTCGTAGTCCATGCCATCCTCATACTGGAATCCCTGAAAGCCTCGCAGGCCGACCTCCAGCAATCGCGGGACCATGTCCATCAGGTTGCCGTCGCAGTGCCAGATCAGGCGCACGCCGCTCCTGAGCACCGGCTCCAGGCAGCGCGCGAAGTGGGGAAACCAGAGTCGGTCCAGGGTTCTGACATCAACTATCGTGCCCCGCGATCCGGCCATGTCGTGGTCCAGCCGGTATAGCGGCGGCAGTTCTCCCTCCACATACGCCCTGGCCGCCGCCCGGTTGTTGAGCAGCGCAAGGTCAGCCTGAAGCGAAAAGTGTTTTTCGATCACCTCCGGATACAGGGCATAGGCTGCGAAGTAGTTCGAGTACCCGTAGTGGCCGTATGCAAAGCAAGGGAAACCGATGAATCCGTAGCCGCTCTTGAGGATGTCGGGGCCGAGTATCTCCTGCACTGCCGCCTCGCCCTTTAGTATCGCCGCAACGCGCGCATCTTCATCGAAGGCCCCGGTCGCATTGCGTATGCCGGGGAAAACGAATCGCTCCATGTGGGCGATGACCTTCTCGGGGGAATCAATGACCAATCCGTCCAGGACGATTGCCTCAGCCCCGGTCGTCGCGCCTTTTTCCGCGCCCTCGTAACCCCTGGCGCCCATCCGCAGGGGGTTGTCGGGGATAAACTGGTCGAGCAGGCACGTCCCTATGGCGCGCTGGCACGCGAGATAGACGCGCTCCGGGTCCTTCTTATACTCGCCCGGCTCAGCCCCGGCGAGGCGCTCGATATGAGAGTGCTCCATGGGATGAATCAGCCACGATGGAATGCCCCCAGTCGGTTTCTGAAGGATCGTGTCGAGCGCGAGACGCGCGTTTTGCGAAGTCGGTTGCATGAGCGTTCACCGCTACTCAGCGCCGCACTTGCTTCACTCGAAATCGAGGAAGAAGATATTGGCCTGATCGAGCCTGAACCGCAAGCAGATCGGGGTTCCCTCGGGCACTCCGATGTCTTCGCCCCCCTTCCAGGTAACCAGCGTCTTATACTGGTCGCCGATGATCGGCTTGCAGTCCTCGAACGAGCGCCCCGGCACCGGCTTTCTGCTGCCGTCGGTTATCTCGACGAGCACGCTGCCGCCGCGCGCTGTCAGGGCATTGATGCGTATCTTCCTGCCTGGCGGCATGAGCGCGAAAGTCGTGAACTGGCCTCGTTCCTGCGCCTCCACCGCTACCAGTCGGCCTTTCTTCCAGGTTGCGAACCCGAGCCCGCCCTGGATCGCTCCCTTGCGCGGATACTTGTGGGGCACGTTCGAGCCGCCATACGGCAGGATCCACCGGCCGTCCGGCAGTTCCATCAGGCTGCCGCTGGCAAACAGGCAGCCTCCATCCCACTGCCCGAATGGCGCCGTGGTGAGGACGGGGTTGCCGGGCAGCCAGTGCAGCAACTTGCCGTCGAGGCTCGAAGCAACGGCGACGCTCGTGCTGTCGTTGATCTGGTGCCAGATCGTGGGGAAGAACAAGTGCTGGTCCGGAGCGAGCGGAACGAATGTGTGGCCGTTCGTGTAAAGAGTGTCGGACGGCCCCATGATGTCGGGCCCAGGCGTCAGGATCGTCTGCGAAAGCGGGAACCTGCGAAAGTCGTCCGTCTCGGAGCGGCCGATGGAGCGGCGGCCAGCCATCCAACTCAACCCGCGGTCATCGGTGGGAGCATTGGGCGAGCGGTCGGGCATCACCCAGTTGCGGAAATAAGCGACGCATTTCTTGAGGCGCGTGTCGTAGTAGGCCGTGTTGATGGTGTCCGCGTGCTCGACAACGAGCGGCTCCGGCAAGGTCTTCCAGCGGAACCCGTCGGGCGACACGCCGCCCCTGACAGCCAGAATCAGGTTGCCCGGGCCGACGTTGGTTTCCTGGGGCACATCCACCCGGTCCGACCTGGGATCCCAGTCGCGCGGCCTCTTGCGCTGAAACTCCTCGTATTCATGGCGCGTGATGTTTCGCTCCCCGACCCATTTCCAGCGCTCCTCACGGCTGGACGGGTCCTTGAAGATCCAGCCCAGATCGTCGGCCTCAATCAGATTGTTATTCTTGCTCCCGTCGAACTCGACGACCCCGAGTTCGGGCCTCTCCCAGTTCTCGAAGTCTTTGGACTGCAGGTAGCACCTGTGGCTCTGGCCTTTGGCCGAGCAGGTGGTCCATGTCTTGAAGAGGCCGTCTTCCTCGTCGTAGAAGGTGTGCCCCAGGCTGATCCTTCCCTCTTCCCACGGCCTTGCGGCCGGAATGCCAGGGTGAGGCCCAAGCGAGCGTTCCGCCGGGTAAGCGACGATGCGTATGCCAACGGGCGCGTCCACCACTCTGATATTCGCATCCCACAGGCCCGCTGTCCCGGCGACGGTTATGTTGTTGCCCTTGTCATCATACCAGCCGAAACCCGCCGGCCGGATGTAGTGGTAATGGGTGAAGATCAACCGTTTGCCCGCGAGTTCGATGGGCTCGCCCTGCCTTCTGCCCACGGCCTTCCTCTGATCCCGTGCTGCTGCAGCATCCTGATTCCCCTGGGCCGCCTTCAGGCTGAACATCTGAGACAGCCACAGGCCCACCACCGTCCCTGCAGTGGCGCTCAGGAAATCGCGCCGCGTAAATCGTTCATGGTCTCTCATTGCGCTCACCTTTCGATGCCTGCCAGCCTCCCTGCATCTTCTATCCCCCGGCCCGGCCTCCTGTCTATGCGCGTCCCATGCCCAATCCCCAGCCGGGACGCAGAGGGAAAGGGCGGGACAGCGTATAAGACAGATAACCCGAACAGGGAGACCCCGGCTTCGAGGAGGACGCGGGCGACCAGATGCAGACCCCGTCATGCCTGATGACCATCATCGCTGCCAGCGCGTGCCTGGCATTCCTGGCCTCGTTTGCAGCCCGCGCTTCGGAGCCCGGCCTCGTCGCCCACTATGCCTTCGATGAGGAGCGCGGGGACGTTGCCGCCGACTCGGGCGGCAATCAGAACCCCGGTGCCATCAGGGGCGCAAAATGGGTCGCCGTCGCCGGCGGACATGCGCTTGAGTTCGATGGGATTGACGACTGCGTTGACTGCGGCGACTCGCCCTCCTTGGACATTCGCGGCCCGATAACCACCATCGCCTGGATATGCCCCGCCGGGCGGCAGATCGCCCACGAGCCCGGCATCCTCGGCAAACAGTTCACCAGTTACCTGGTAACCTACTACTCCAACCAGCACCTATACTGGTATATCGGAAGCGGCGGCAACAATGCCCACGCCACAGTCCAGCCCGGGCGCTGGTCGCATGTCGCCACCAGTTTCGACGGAAGGTCGCTCAAGATTTACGTCAACGGCGCTCTGGCCGCCGAACGCGCGCTCGAGATGCCCGCCGTCCCGCCGGGCGGCCGCTTCTTCATCGGCGCAGTGATGGGCGAGCCTCAGGCCTCCGACACGAACTACCGCGTAACCGGCGCGTTCAAGGGCTGCATTGACGAGGTGAAAGTCTATAACCGCGCCCTCGAACCCAAGGAAATCCAGGCCCAGTTCAACCCCGCCGAACTCGACGAAAGGAATGCCATGTTCGACGTTTCCTGTGCGCCCATCAGCGCAGCCTGCAAGGTTGCGCGCGGCGACATCGCTGTCGCAGTCAGCAGAAGCGGCGCGCTGCAGGTCAGCCGCGGCCAGTCCTTCTGCGTCCTCGAGAGCAGGTTCTCCTGCCCAGGCGAGAAGATCGGCTGGAACATCCTGTCGGAACGCCCGCCCGACGGCCCCGCGAACTGGAAGCCCCGCGTACGGAAGGTCGGCGACTCGACGCTGGTAGTTTCGGCGAGGGCACGCGATTACGCGCTCGAGAGGACGATCCGCCTGGCCGGCGGCCGCGTCGAGATCCGCGACTCGCTCACCAACCTGCGCCGCGCCCCCGTAGCCGTGATGGTGCACCACACCCTTGCGACCCCCCGGCCGATGACCAACTCGTGCGCCATGAACTCCGCCGCGATCCCGCTCATCTTCTTTTCCCAGCCCGGGGCCGATTTCGGACTGGTCGCCGAGGACGACATAGGCCGCCTGCAGTTCGACTCCTCATGCGTCGCCAACAGGGCCGACATCCGCCACTCCAACTTCGCCCTCGACGCCGGCCGTGCCTACACCTTCCGCTACGCCATCTACCCCATCGAGCCGACCGGCGATGTTTATCGCCTGGTGAACCGCGTTCGCCGCGACTGGAAGGCCAACTTCACCATCGAGGGCCCGTTCCAGTTCTTCGACGCCGTCTCGCCGCTGCTGAAGGACATGCAGGCGCTCAAGCGATTCCTGCAAAGGAAGAACCTTCGCGTGGTCGCCCTGACCCCTTTTCTCGACTACGACCCGGGGAGCATGGACCACGTGATTCCGCGCGAGGAATACAGGGCCGTGATGCGCGCGGCGGCCAGCAGCCTGCGCAAGGCAAGGCCCGGAATCAAGGTGCTCGGCTGCATCGAGTGCGACTGGGTCAACATCGTCCCCGACAAGATGAAAGACGGCCACCTCATCTCCACCGGCACAGCCCAGCAAGTAGCGAAAGTCATCGCCGACGCGAACCTTTCTTGGAAGGACAGCACCAAGTGCGACCGGGACGGCACCGTGAGGATCGAGTACTACCAGCGCGGCGGAAAACCGCAGTTCTCGCTCGGAGTCTATCCCGCACCCGGCAATTACCAGCACAGGTTCCTGGTCGAGCAGGCGAAGTTCATCCTCGACGATGTCGGGCTGGACGGCTTCTACATTGACGAGTTCAGCCAGGCGTGGGGCGACACGATACGCAGTTACGGCGGCTGGGACGGCTTCTCCGTTGACGTTGACCCGGCAACCGGCGAGATCGCGCAGAAATTCACCGACTGCGGCCTGGCAGGCATCAAGCCGCGCCTGGACATAATCAGGACCGCGCTGGGCCGCAAGAGGAACATTACTGCGAACACCTTCTCAACTTCCCTGGCAGAGCAGCGGCTGCCGGCCCAGCGCTTTGCCGAGACCCAGGGCAGCGCCCACCTCGACCTGCTGCAGCCCGGGAAGAAGCCCCCCTTCGTGGGCTCCATATTCGCGGGCGTGCTCGGCAGCCCCCATCGGCCTGGGCGCGCTGCCCTCTCGCGGCCAGCCGGACATTGCCAAGGGGCTGATGCTCACCATCATCTCCTACCTGCGCCACGGCCTGCTCTACTACCACTACGCCTACCCCGACCTGCCCGAATCCGGCCCCGGCAGCGGCGAATACGGCCCGATCAACCACATGTTCCCGCTCACCCCCATCGAACTTCACGAGGGCTGGATCAAGGGCAAGGAAAGGATCGTCGCCGCCTGCTCCTTCGAGACCGACTGGAGCAAGCCGTCTGCCCCCGCACTCATCCTCTTCGATATCCACGGCCGCCAGGTCGCCGCGGATGGCAGGCTGCGCGTCAGCCGCAGGAAAGGCGACCTCTGGCACGTCAAGGTCAGCATTGACGACTGGGGCGAGATCGCGGTAATCGAGTAACGCGCAGCCGCCGGAATCCCTGCTCGCGTTGTTACATGGTCAGAACACTCAAGCGGAGCGCGCGAGGATCTTCTCAGTGAACCTGAGTTGGTATGACTGGGCGATAATGGCGGCCGCCGTCGTGCTCCTGAGGTTCGTGAGCCTGAGCACCCGTCAGTACGTGAAAGGAGTCGCCGACTTCCTTTCTGCCAACCGTTCGGCAGGGCGTTATCTCCTCACGATCTCATCGCAAATGGGCAACTGGGGGGTCATCTCCTACGTGGCGCTGTTCGAGATGACCTACCAGGCGGGCTTTCCCCCTGTGTGGTGGGCACTCATGGGCGCGTCCGCGGGCACGATCATCACTCTCACGGGCTGGGTGTTCTATCGCTTCCGCGAGACGCGCGCCCTGACCATGGCCCAGTTCCTGGAGATGCGCTACAGCAGGCGGTTTCGCATCTTCGCCGGATTCTTATGTTGGCTATCGGGGATTCTCAACTTCGGCATCTTCCCGGCGGTGGCGGCCCGGTTCTTCATGTACTTCTGCGGCCTTCCCGGGCATTTTCACATTCCGGGGATCGAGTGGCCGATCTCCACTTTCGCCGCCATCATAGCCGTGGACCTGGGGCTGGCCTTGATGTTCGTCAACATCGGCGGGCAGGTGTCGGTGATGGTGACCGAGTGCGTTCAGGGCATGTTCTGCAGCCTCGCGTTCGTAGTGGTCTCAGCCACTATCCTGCTGCAACTGCAATGGCCCCAGATCGTCGGGGCGTTGAGCCTGGCGCCGCCCAACGCATCCATGCTGCATCCCTTCCACACCAGCCACGTGAAGGATTTCAACATCTGGTTCTTCTTGATCGGCCTGTTTGGTGCGTTCTACAACTACAACTCCTGGCAGGGGGCCCAGGGCTTTTACAGTTCGGCGCGCAGCCCGCACGAACAGAAAATGGGGGGCATAATCGGCATGTGGCGGTCCATGGGCCAGAGCCTGATGGCCCTGCTCCTGCCCGTCGCCGCGTTCGCCGTGTTGCACCTGCCGGAGTTCTCGGCGCAGGCAGCGGCAGTGCAGGAAGGCCTGAAGCACATCCACAATGAGACGCTGCAAGGCCAGATGCGCGTGCCCCTCGCCATGGCCTGTTTCCTGCCGGCCGGCGTCAAGGGGCTGCTGGCGACCATCATGCTGTTCACCTCTTTCACCTGCCACGACACCTACATGCACTCCTGGGGCAGCATCTTCGTTCAGGACGTGCTGATGCCGATTCGCAAGAAGCCGCTGCAGCCCCAGCAGCACATGAATCTGCTTCGCTGGTCCATCATCGGGGTGGCAGTGTTCGCCTTCGTGTTCAGCCTTCTCTATCCGCAGACGCAGAAGATTTTCATGTTCTTCGCCATCACGGGCACCATCTGGCTGGGCGGATCGGGGGCGGTGATCGTCGGGGGGCTGTACTGGCGGCGGGGCAGCACGCCCGCGGCCTACTCCGCAGTGATCCTGGGCGCAGCCCTGGGCGTCGCCGGGCTTATTGTCCCCAACGTGTATGCGATGCACTATCATCGCGATTTCCCGATCAACGGACAGGTCCTGTGGTTCATCGCCATGATCGGCGCGATCCTCGTGTATGTGATCGTGTCGCTGCTGACGAGCCGGCAGACGGAAGGCCGCGAGTTGGAGCGGATCCTGCGGCGGGGGAGATATGCGGTGCCGACCGCCCAGCGCGAGGTCGAGGCTGCACCTCCACGCCGGTGGATGCGGTTCGTTGGCATTTCCAGGGAATTCAGCCGCAGCGACCGGGCGCTCGCGATCGCGCTGGTGGCCTGGCAATGCACGTGGTTGGCCATCTTCGTGGCTTTGACCATTGCGAACCTGGCGCTGGATGTGCCGACGGCCTGGTGGGCGCGCTATTGGCATTTCTGGGTGCTGCTGCAGTTCTCCATCAGCCTGCCGGTTACGGCCTGGTTCACGCTGGGCGGGGTCGCGGACATTCGGGCTCTCTTCAGAACGCTGGCGGCAACTGTGCGCGATCACACGGACGACGGCCGGGTGATGCACGAGCAGGCGGAAGCGGCATCCCTGCCTGCCAGAGCCACACCGTCGCAGCCGGGTTCTGAGGCGCGGCCGGAATGCGCGCCCGATGAACGCTGAGCGGCTGTGCCCCGCCTACAACCAGTCAATGGGATCAACCCACAGACAACAGGTCAATGACCAGTGCCGTTCCAACTAGTTTGTCCTATGATGACCACACGATCCGTCGGTAGCCACAGGCTTCAGCCTACGCGGACTGATGTCGGCATATCAAGTTGGAACGGCACTAGCCGAGGCGCTTGGTGAAGCGCAGGACGCTCATGGCCATGATTGCCATTCCGAGCGCGAGCAGGGCGGCAACCTGCGGCCAGAGGATGGCGAAGCCGTTCCCTTTGAGGAAAATGCCGCGAATGATCACCAGGAAGTAACGCAGTGGAATGATGTAGGTCAGCCACTGGATGACATGCGGCATGTTCTCGATGGGGAACATGAACCCCGAAAGTATTATCGAGGGCATCATGATGAAGAAGGCGGTCATCATGGCCTGCTGCTGAGTGCGCGAAACGGTAGATATGAACAGGCCCGTGCCGAGGCTGGTCAGCAGAAAGACGGCAGCGAGAGCGAACAGCAGCAGAACGCTGCCCGCGATCGGCACCTGGAACCACAGCACCGCGACGATCAGCACGAGCACCATGTCGAGGAAGCCCAGGATGATGAACGGAACGGTCTTGCCGATCATCAGTTCGCGCGCCTTGATTGGGGTCACCACCAGCATCTCCAGCGTGCCCACCTCGCGTTCCTTCACGATGGCGAGCGATGTGAGCAGCATCGTGACCACGAGCAGGATCATGCACATCACCCCGGGCACCATGAAGTTCACGCTCTTGAGGTCCGGGTTATACCAGACGCGCAGGCGGGGGTCGAGGCGCGGCACTTGCGGAATGACGGCCCTCATGCGGTCGAGCCGATCGAGTGCCAGGCGGGCAGAGTATTCCCGCACGACTGCTCCGACGTAGCCCGAGATGATTCCTGCGGTCATCGAATCCGAGCCGTCGAGGATGATTTGCACCTTCGCCGTGCGCCGGCGATCGAGGTCTTCGGCAAATCCCCTTGGAATGCGAAGGGCCATCTGCGCTCTGCCGGTGTCGAGCAGGCGGTTGATCTGCCGCGGGTCGTCCAGGGAGTAATCGAAATCGAAGTAGCGAGAGCGGACGAACCTTTCGGCAAAGTCCCTGCTGGCGGCGGTGCGGTCCTCGTCGAGGATGGCGGTGCTTATGTGCCTGACATCGGTGGTGACGGCGTAGCCGAAGATGAAGAGTTGAAACACGGGGGCCATGATCACGATGCGCAGGAGTTTGGGATCTCTGCGCAACTGAATGAATTCCTTTCTTATGATCCGACCGATTCGCCTAAGGCCCATCGCGCCGCCTCAGAGTTTCTTGCGGAAACGCACCGAACAGAGCCCCAACATCAACAGCCCGAACACCAGCAGCACCAGGGCCGGCTGCCAGAGCATGCCAAACCCGCTGCCCTTCAGAAAGATGGAGCGCAGTATCACCAGGAAGTGGCGCGCCGGTATCAGCACCGTCAGCCACTGGATCACCGTCGGCATGGCGCGAATCGGGAAAATGAACCCGGACAGCAGCACCGACGGCAGCAGCGTCGTCAGCATGGCGGAAGTCATCGCCGTCTGCTGGTTCCTCGACAGCACGGAGACCAGCAGCCCGATCCCCAGCGACGCGGTGAGAAACACGGCCGACAGCGCGAGCACCAGCGCCGGGCTGCCGACCAACGGCACGTGGAAAAGCAACCTGCCAGCCCCGATCACGAGGATGACATCGAAAAACGCGATCATCACGTATGGCAGCAGTTTGCCCAGCATCAATTCGTAGGGCATCACAGGGGAGACGACCAAGGCCTCGATGGTCCCTCGCTCCCGCTCTCGCACCACGGTCATCGAGGTGAGCAGGGCTGAGAGCAGCATCAGGATTACGGAAATCAGCCCCGGCACGATGAAGTTCGTGCTCTTCAGTTCCGGGTTATACCAGGCTCGCAGGCGCGCCTCCACGGGGATCACGTCGCCGCTCACCTGCAAACCGAAGCGCTGCAGCGCGGCCACGGCGATCTTCTTCGATTGCTGCTCCACCATCGCGCCCGCGTAGCCGATCGCAGTGCTGGCGCTGGTGGAATCGGACCCGTCTATGATCAGTTGCACCTGCGCCTCTCGGCCGGATGCGAGGTCCTCGCTGAACGTGGCAGGGATCACCAGCGCGGCCTTGGCCCGGCCCCTGTCAAGAGCATCCGTTACCTCGTCATAGCCGTTGAGATAAGCATTGATGTCGAAATACTCGCCGCGGGAGAACGCACCGATGAGGTCTCGCGAGGCCTGGCTGCGATCCTGATCGTAAACCGCCAGCCGGACGTGCTTCACGTCGAGGTTGATCGCGTAACCGTATAGCACCAGCATCACGAGGGGAAGAACGACGACCACCGCCAGCGTGCGCCAGTCGCGCACGATCTGGATGAACTCCTTCCAGATTATCATCCATGTCCGCAGGAACATGGCCTAATTCACGCCTCCCGCCGCGTTCCGGTCCGCCTGCTCGATCAAGGCCACGAACACGTCCTCCAGCGACGGCACGATGGGCGCAATGGCGCGCACCTCGACGCCGCCCTGGGTCAGCGCCTCCCCGATGTGCGCGGCGGCGGCCTCACTTTCCGCCACCACGTGCAGGGCGGCCCCGAACACGGCGACTTCCTTGACAACGGGCTGCGCCGACAGCAGTTCGAGCGCCGTCATCACGGGCCGCGCGTGCACCTCGAGGAGCGCCCCTGCAACATAGCGCTCCTTGAGGTGATGAGGGCTACCCAGAGCGATCAGCCTGCCGCCGTAAACCAGGCCCAGCCGGTCGCAGTGCTCGGCCTCATCCATGTAGTGCGTCGTAACGACAACCGTAACCCCCGTCCCCGCGACATCGTAGATCAGGTCCCAGAAGTTCCGCCGCGAGATCGGGTCCACGCCCGCGGTGGGCTCATCCAGGAACAGAATCTCGGGCTCATGAACTACAGCACATCCCAAGGCCAGCCGCTGTTTCCATCCCATCGCCAGTTCGCCGGTAAGGCTGTCGGCGCGCTCGCTCAGGCTGGCCATCTTGAGGATCCATTGCTTTCTTTCCGCGAGACGGCCCAGCGCCACCCCATAGACGCCCCCATAGAACTCGATGTTCTCCTCAACCGTCAGGTCCTCGTAAAGCGAGAACTTCTGGCTCATGTAGCCGATACGTTCCTTGATTTTCTCGGACTCGGAAACGATGTCGAAGCCGATCACAGTGCCGCGCCCGCTGGTGGGCACCAATATCCCGCACAACATGCGGATAATAGTTGATTTCCCTGCGCCGTTGGGGCCCAGAAGGCCGAAGATCTCGCCTTTCGGGACGGACAACGAGATGTTGTCCACCGCAGTGAAGTCGCCGAACCGCTTCACCAGCCCCTCGACAATGATGGCATGCCCGTCAGGCAGTTGCGCCCTCATCTCTGGCCCTCGCAAGCACGGAGACGAACACATCCTCAAGGCCGGGGGTCGCGGCGCGCGAAGAAATTACTGTGATCTGCTTCTCGCTCAGTGCGGCCAACAGCGCAGGGCGGTCATTGGCAGCATCGCCCACCCAGACGTGCAGCCGGTCGCCGAAAACTTGCACGCCCAGCACGCCGGGCAGTTGCGCAAGTAACTCCTTCGCCTCGCGCTGCGGCTCGGCGATGATCTCAAGCAAGTCGCCCCGCATCCGCTGTTTCAGCACTTCCGGGGTATCGCACAGCAGGATGCGCCCCTTCTCAATCAGCGCAACGCGGTTGCACCGCTCGGCCTCGTCCATATACGGCGTGCTGACGAAGATGGTTACGCCTTCCTTCAGCAGCGAGTAGAGTATCCGCCAGAACTCGCGCCGCGATACCGGGTCAACGCCCGTCGTGGGCTCGTCGAGAAAGAGCACCTCCGGCGTGTGGATGAGGGTGCAAGCAAGCGCCAGCTTCTGTTTCATCCCCCCGGAAAGGTTCTGCGCCAGCCGCTTGCGGAAGGGCGCCAGGCGGCTGAACCCCAGTAGTTCCTTTTCGCGCTCGCCGCGTTTGCTGCGCGGAACATGATAGAGGTTGGCAAAAAAGGCCAAGTTCTCGGAGACTGTGAGGTCCCCGTAGAGGCTGAAGCGCTGGGGCATGTACCCGATCCGGCGCTTCACCTGCTCCGGGTGGCGCAAGACATCATGGCCCGCGACCTCGACCTGACCTGCGTCGGGGTCGAGGATGCCGCACATGATGCGCATGGTGGTCGTCTTTCCCGCGCCATCGGGGCCGACCAGCCCGAATATCTCCCCCTTCTCGACCGCCAGGTCCAAACCATCCACAGCAACCAGGCCCCCGAACATCTTGCGCAGCCCTGTGGCCCGTATCGCGTAACCGTGTGCGCTCATGCACGCCACGTCGCTCGAATCGTTGTGCCCCTCTCGCGTGAGGCCATCCTGTCATCCTGAGTCCCGATCCGCCGGCCGGCGGACGGGACGAAGGATCTCATTTCCCTGCCGCACCCGCCCCGCCGACGTATATCACCGCATCTGCTGGCATCCCGGGCTTGAGTTCCTGGTTCGGGTTCTCGATCTCCACCTTCACGCCGAACACCAACTTGACCCGCTCTTCTTTCGTCTGGACGTTCTTGGGCGTGAACTCGGGCTCCTGGGCAATCTCCATCACGCGGCCGGCGTAACGCTTGTCAGGGTTTGTGTCAGTTGCCACCTCGGCGCGCTGGCCGAGTTTCACCAGGCCCACCTCCTGCTCCGGGACATAGACCTTCAGCCACACTCTGTCGAGCATCGCCAGGCGCACTATCGGCAGGCCTGGGGTAACCAGTTCACCCGGCTCGACATTGCGCAGCGTAACGCGCGCGTCGGCCGGCGAGAAGATTGCAGTCTGTTCGAGTGAAGCCACCGCTGTGTTGAGAGCCCCCCGCGCCTGCTCGACCCGCGACCGCGCCGCGGCAATCGTCTCCTTGCGCGGGCCTGCCAGGGCCAGATCGAGAGCGGCTCGCGCCGCCTGCACCTGCGCCTTGGCCTGCGCCAGCGCAGCCTCGGCTTCGCGGATCTCCTCGGGCCGCGCCCCTGCCTCCGCCTCGGCGAGCCGCTGGGCTGCAGCCTCGACCAAGGCCTCCGCCTGGCGGATTTCCTGCGGGCGCGCGCCTATCTCGGCCTCGGTCAGCCGCTGCCGCGCCGCATCAACCTGGGCCTGGGCAACATCTCGCCGTGTCCTCGCCTGGTCCAACTGCTGGCGCGAGACAGCGCCTTGCGACTCAAGGTCCTCCACCCGCCGCAGTTCCGTCTCTGCCTCCGCGAGGTTCGCCTCCGCCTGCTTCAGCGCAGCCCGGAGTTGCTGTATCTGCTCTTTTCGAGGCCCTTCCCGAACCAGCGAGAGTTGGGCCTTGGCCTGCTCGTGAGCCGCGCGCAGTTGCTCGATGTCCTCCTTGCGCGGCCCGGCGCGCACGAGGTCGCGCCGCGCCTGCACCTGCTGAAGAGCCTTCAGGGCAGCATCGTACTGCGCCTGCGCGCGCCTGATATCCTCAGCCCGCGTGCCTGCAAGAAGTTCCGCCAGCGCAGCCTGGGCCGCCGCCAGGTTCCCTCGCGCCTGTTCGACCTGGCCCTGGAGTTCCCGGCTGTCGAGGGTGGCGATGGGTTGTCCTCTCCTGACTCCCTCCCCTTCCCTCACCTTGAGCAAGAGAACCTTGCCTGCCACCTTGGCGCTGACATCAACCTCGGTCGCCTCGATGATGCCGTTTCCCGCGATCGTTCCCTTCGGGGCCTGGTTATTGCCTTTCAGGCCATACCACAGGCCGATGCCGACCAGAAACGCAATGATGAGGGGTATGGCAATGCGTGCGAAGTGCTTTGCCTTCATAGGGCCACATCCGGGTTCCACAGCGTTCTGTGGGCCTCGCGGCTGCTCTCTCGGCCACGCTTTTCGCGCGCTGGCCGCCGTTCTCCTTCTCCGCAGCCCGTTGCGCGACACAGTCGCCCTCGTGTAGGAACGCGGGACTGCCGCGTCGAACATCCAAGCGAAGAACCGCGGAGGTAACACCATGAGCAAATGGGATGGCCGCCTGCCTGTCCTGGTCGTCGGCGGCGGCATGATCAGCGAAGAGGTGATACTGCCCACTGTTTTCCAGGAAAGGCGCCTCGGAAAAGTGGGGCCGATTTCGATCTCCGCTCTGGAGGCATGGAGGATCAAGCACCTGCAGGAAGTCTTCCCCAGGGAGGAATTCCGGCCCTACCCCGACCCTGCAAAGGACCCCAATGCCATTGAGCCCCAACTCTACAAGACGGCGATCAAGGACCTGCAGCCGAAGGGCGTCGTAATCGTCGCCACGCCGGACCATTTCCACACGCCCGTCATCATGGAGGCGCTGGACAACGGCCGCCACGTGGTGTGCATGAAGCCGCTGACCCTGAAGGTGGCGGAAGTGCACCAGGTAATGGAGAAGGCGAACGCGCTGGGGCGCTACGTCTATACCGATTACCACAAACGCCACGACCGCGCGGTGCGGGCTGCGCGCTATCGCTACCGCAAGGGCCACCTGGGACAGATGCTGCACGGCCATGCCTGGCTCGAGGAGAAAAAGGCGATGGCGCTCGAGGTCTTCAAGGACTGGTGCGAAAAATCGTCGCCCTTCGAGTATGTGGGCTGTCACTACGTTGACGCGTATCACTTCATCACCGGGCTGAAGCCCCGGCGCGTCGTGGCCTTCGGGCAGAAGAAGTTCCTGCCCTCGGTCGGCAAGAACGCCTTCGATGCGGTTCAGGCGACCATCGAATGGGAGGACGATTCGGTTCTGTTCATCCAGAACTCGTGGGTCAGCCCCGACAGCGACACCGCCTGGGCCAACCAGGGCCTCGAACTGCGCGGCACGAAGGGGGAATACTTCAGCAACCACAAGGACCGCAACACCTACTTCGTTACCGATGAGTTCGGGTTCGAGCACTATAACCCCAACTTCTTCAAGCCTTACGACGACTGGAACGAGCCCGGCGAAGTGCAGTGGGTCGGATACGGCTACGACAGCATCGTCCTCGGACTCGATGACATCAGGCGCATCGAGCAGGAGACGGATGGCTTGCCAGATAAGCAAGCGCTTGACATGCGGCAGGAGATCATCCGCCGCCTGGAGGAGACCCGCCCGCTGCCCAGCCAGGCCCTGATTGGCACGGCGGTCAACGAGGCGGTGCGCCTCAGCATTGACAACGGCAGCCGCTGGGTCTCCTTCGACGACAAAATGTATCCGCGCCTGGACTAGCCGTGTGCTGGGCGGGACAGACTGCTGGTTGTAGGGGCGGCCCCCTGTGGCCGCCCGCCTCTGCGGCGACGATGCTACGAACGGGAGACGACCAATGATCAACATGAAGACCGAACTGCCAGGACCCAAGGCGAAGAAGTTCCTCCAGGACTCGCAGAAATACGAGCCTCGCTGCATGAGCGAGCAGGTACCGGTCGTCTGGGCGCGGGCCCACGGCTGCTATGTCGAGGACGTTGACGGAAACGTTTTCCTCGACTTTTCATCAGGCGTTCTAGTCGCAAACGTCGGCCATTCCCATCCCAAGGTCGTCGCCGCCGTGCGCGAGCAAGCAGACCGCGTGATCAACTGCTATGATTTCGTGAACGAATGGCGCCCAGCCCTGGCGAAGAAACTCGTCGAACTGACCCCGCCCTCGCTCGACCGGGCATTCATCATGTCCACGGGCAGCGAGGCGGTCGAGGCAGCGATCAAGGTCGCGCGCCGCTTCACCGGCCGCAAGGAGATAATCGCCTTCGAGGGGGCATTCCACGGCAGGACTTATGGCGGCCTGTCGCTCGGCGGGCGCCGCAGCGGCGCCGGAACGAAGGGATTCGGGCCTTTCCTCCCCGGCGTCTATCACGCCCCCTTCGCCCACTGCTACCGCTGCGTCTTCGACAAGACATACCCGCAGTGCGGCGTGTGGTGCGCCGACTACCTCGACTGGTTCGCCGACTGCCACACAGAGGGCGACATCGCAGCCGTGATCGCCGAATCCTACCAGGGCGCTGCCGGCTCATACGTGCCCCCAAGAGAGTGGATGCAAAAGGTCGCGGCTTTCTGCCAGAAGCGCGGCGCGCTCTTGATCCTCGACGAGGTTCAGGCATCATTCGGCCGCACCGGCAAAATGTTCTGCTTCGAGCACTACGACGTCGTGCCAGACCTGCTCTGTCTCGGCAAGGGAATCTCATCGAGCGTTCCCGTCTCGGCCGTTCTCGGCGAGTCGAGGGTCCTCGACACGCTGCCGCCCGGAAGCCTTTCCAGCACGCACGGAGGAAATGCATTCTCCTGCCGCGTCGCGCTTGCGAACATCGAGGCCCTTGAAGAGGATCGCCTGGTAGATAACGCGGCCAAGGTTGGCGTCCGCATGAAAGAGCGCCTCGACCAGATGTGCGCCAAGTTCGAGTGCGCGGGCGATGCGCGCGGCCTTGGTCTGGCCTGGGCGCTTGAAATCGTGAAGTCCAAGAAGACCAAAGAGCCCGACGCCGCCCTCGCCAAGCAGGTCGTTGATCAGTGCGCGCGCAAGGGCCTCCTGATGATTGTGCCCATCGGCATCCACGGCAACATCTTACGGATCTCGCCGCCGCTGTGCATCACGCGCGAGGAAGTTGACGCCGGCTGCGACATCCTGCAATCCTCCCTCCCCTCGTAGGGACGGGTTTCAAACCCGCCCGCCTCCTGTAGGGCGGGGGCTCCGCCTGCCCTAAGCGTAGTCGAAGGGCCCCCCGCCCCTCCCGGTAGCATCCGCCAGCCAGCGGATTTCCAACCGGTGCCGCGCGTGCAGAACCTCCCCATGACATCAGATATTCTCCTCCGGGCAGCAGGATATTCGTCGCCCTTCGGGGAATCCCAAAGCGAGGGCCCAACCAGGGCATAGGGGAGGCAAGGGAATGATCATGAACCAATCAAAGCCTGCGAGATCATCAAAGGGCAAGTGGGCCGCGCTGGTAGTGATTCTGGTCGTGGCGGTCGCAGCGGTAGGCGGCTGGTATTTCTTCCTGCGCGCTACTCCGGAAAAGACGGTAAGGGCATTTCTGCAGGCCAGCGACCGGCGGGACATCAACGCCATGAAGAGCTACCTGTCCGCTCAGTCGGTGAGATTGTTGAACCAACTTGGCGGCAAAATGTCCCCGGACAAGATTTTCCCGCCCCGAACCGGAAAGACACCTGACTACATCGTGGGTAAAGCCACCATACAGGGCGACAAAGCGACCGTCCCTGTGACCGCTCCCATGCCCAAGGAGGCTGCCCGATACCTCGCCGGCAAGAGCCAGATGGACTTGCCCTTCGTCGTCATCAGGGAAGAGGGCAGGTGGAAGATTGACCTGATTGAGACGGCCGCCGCCATGGCGGGAGCCGCAATCAAAGAGATGATGAGGGGTATGATCAGCCAACCCGGCAAGGGCGGACTGCCGGGCATGGGAGCAAAGCCAGGCATCGCTCCGCCGCCTCGCTGACAGCGAGCGCCCCCCGCGCCCGGAGCGCTTGGGCAGCACAGGTTCCTCTGGCCCCGATGGATCGGGGCCAATGGGATGCCAGAGGCATTTCCAACCTGTGCGGGCCGTCCTCGCAATGTAATCGCGCGCTACCACCGTGTCGGAAAAGGAGGCTCCCGACTGAAAGCGAACCATGCGCCAGGAGGAGGAGAGGATGCGCTTGAGTTTCATGACCTTCGCGTGCCCCGAATACCGGCTGGCCGAACTGCTTGTCGCGGCCAGGAGGTATGGATATGACGGCGTCGAGCCGCGCGTGCTGGCCCAGCACAAGCACGGCATCGAACCCGACATGCCCCCGCGAGCGCGCGCTGAAGCGAAGCGGGCGTTCAAGGACAGCGGAATAGAAATTGCCTGTATCGCAACATCGTGCACCTTCGCAACCAACGACCCGGCAAAGCGCAAGACCAATCGCGATGAACTGACGCGCGAACTGCAACTCGCTGCAGACCTGGGCGCCCCTCGCATCCGCGTGTTCGGCGGAAGAAGGTCCGAGGGCCTTTCGCTCGATGATGCAATCGGCATCGTGGCCGAAGACATTCTCTCGGGCGCCGATTTCGCCGCACGGCACGGGATCGCGATATGCCTCGAAACCCACGACGATTTCTCCCTCGGCAAGAGCGTCGGGCGCGTAATCGCCAAGGCGAACCACGCGGCCGTTCGCGCGAACTGGGACTTGCAGCACCCATTCAACGCGGGGGAGCCGCTCGATGAAACCGTGCGCTGTCTTTCGGGCAAGATCGCCCATGTCCACTGCCACGACAACAAGGACCGCAAGGCGGCCTTGCCGGGCGACGGCAACCTGCCGATGCTGGATCAACTTCGCGCGCTGAAGGCGGAAGGGTTCGCGGGATACCTGTCGGCGGAACTGTGGACTGAAATCGGCGCGCCCGAATACATCCTGGAGCAATACATCCAGCGCATGAAGAAGTTGCTCTCGGCGCTCTGAAGCGAAGCAGGAATCGAAAGTGCGGTCAAGCGCGGGCCGAGCGAATATCTGGCTGGCGTGCATCGCGCTCGCATTCTGCGCGCTTGCGATTGCGCAATCCTACGCAGCAAAGTTCGGAACCGCTCCCGACGAGCGAGCGCATCTAGTTTACGTGCAATCGCTTGCGCTCGACGGGCGAATCCCCAGGCTTCCCGCCGCGCCGGATGAGCCCGAGCGTTATGCTCCCGGCCAGTCCGTCAGCCACCAGGCGCAGCACCCTCCCCTTTACTATGCCGTCGCTGCCGTCGTCTATCGTCTCGCCGGCGCATCCAATGACGAGCAGGCATACCGCGTGCTGAGATTCCTCGCCATCGCAATCGGGCTGGCCGCGCTCGCGCTTCAGTGGCGCCTTTGCGGCCTAGTTTTTCAGCAGGCGCACCTGCGGCTTGCCTGCCTGGCTATCATGGCCTTCATGCCGATGTTCACGTATATCATGGCAGTGGTGAACAACGACTGCCTGGCGGTTCTGTTTTTCGTGGGCGCGCTCGCTGCAATATTGCGCTGCCTTTCGAAGCCGGGTGACATGTGGGGGCCAGTGAAGATCGGCCTGTGGATTGCAGCGGGAGTCGCCACCAAGGAATCCGCACTTGCTCTCTTGCCTGTTGCAGCAGCAGCCATGCTGCTGCCGCGAGAGGGTGTGCGGTTCAAATCGAGGCTCCTGCAAGCGGCCATCGTTCTCGTGGTCGGCGTGCTTCCCGCATGTGCGTGGTGGTATCGGAACTGGGTAGTGCACGGCAGCACGTTCGTTTATGCATACGTCGAGCCGATATTCCGCAGCACAGCCGATGCACTGTCCAAGCCCAGCGCTGTAATCTCCATGCTCTTCATCACGGCGGGCCAGAGTTTCGCATTCTTCTGGGGGCCGTGGTGGGAACTCGAAAAGCACATCCCCCTTGCTGCCTATGTCGCGGGAAACGGGCTGGTCACAGTGGCCGCAATCGTGGGCATCCTGCTCTTCTTCGTTGATGCGGCCAAGCGCAGGGCGACAGTGCAGGTCCAGGTGCTGCATATTGCGCTCATGCTTGCGCTGGTGATTCTCGTCTGCATCGGCATCGCGCGCTACACGCTGTTTGTTGATTTCCGCGCCCTCCAGGGCGGGCGCTACCTGATCGTCGCCTGGCCTGCGCTCTCTGTCTTGATCACCGTCGGCCTATCGGCCTTGATGGGGCGAGGAGAAAGAATCGGTCTAACGATATTCGGCCTGCTGTGGCTCTTGTGGGACGCAGCCTGCGTGTTGCTGGTTGCGCGCGGGTAGCCCGCGGGGCGGGGGATTCGATAGACGAGGAGTTCGCGGTCGTCGAGGGCGATGGGGAGTCTGAGTTCGTGGCCGAGGAGGCGCTGCGCCAGGCGGAGTGAGCGTTCCTCGGTTGATCCCTTGTGTATGACGATGTAGCAGCAGCCGGTGTCGGAAAGGGCGCGCAGGTCGGCGCGGTAGGTGGAGAGCATTTCAGGCGTGAAGGCGCGTTTACCCAGCAAGACCAAGCCAAGCCACGAGCGCGGCGCTCTGGGCTTTCCGCCCTGCGGAACGGTCAACGCTTTCGACAGCAGTGGGTGCGCATCGTAGAAATCATAGGCGTTGTCCGGGATGCGGCTGACAAATCCAACATACAGGTGCTTGCCGTGAATCGTTTGCGCGCGCTGATTGTGGCTGTCGCCGAGCCTTTTTATGGGCACTTCCAGGATCGCCTTGCAATCGCGCTCGCGCGCCAACTGACTGTAGAACGGGTACATCGCCGAGCGCTCGGTCGGGAACCTGGGCGCGATCAGAAACTCGAGCATCACCACAGCCCCGGCTGCCGCCAGGGCCATCGCTGCGCCGCGTTTGCCCCACTTCCTCCCCGCTCTTGCTGCCAGGTGCAGCGCCCCCACCGCCGCCAACACCGCCAGGCACAGGTTCGCCACCTGCGCGAAGCGCGACGGAGCGGATGACAGGCGCATCGGCCCGCCTATCTTCCACAGCCAGCCCCATGGCATTTCCACAGCAAACGCGCCCTGCATCGCTGCCGGAGCCCCTCCGAGCAGCCCCAGGGAAACATTTTGGACGAGATGCGGAAAGATGGGCGCCTCCATGCCCGCGCCGGGAGGGCCTCCTGCGGCGAAAGCGAGCCAGAACGGAAGGCCGGGGTAGTTGAACACATAGAGCCTGAACCCAAACGAGACGAGAATCGCTACCACGGCAGCCGCCAGCCACGGCAGATGAGCGCGCCTTCGCCTCCGATCCCACACAGCCACCAGCGCCAGGGCAACGACGCTCCAGCCCAGATATGCTGCCTGCTCGACCCCGGTTCCGGGGTGCAGGCGATCGAGGTAAATGTCCTTTGTCCAGCGACCGAAGAGAGGATGATAAGGAGGCGGCACAACCAGCGAACCCGCGTCGAGCGAGATCAGCGCCGCCCGGCCGCGCGCGGTTGCCCTCTCATATTCATAGGCACCCGACCTGAACTCGCGGACCATCGGGATGAGCAGGGGTGCCAGCAGCGCCAAGCAGACTGCGCCGGCGACTGCAAGCAGCGCGATGCGCCTGGCGATGCTCTTCGGATGCACCACCAGCCAGGCGATCGCAAACGCAGCGGTGAACACAGCCATATGGGTCAGGTGATACCAGGCGCAAAAGCCGGCAAGCGCGAGCGATACTCCTGCAAGCAGAGCATATCGCGCCCTCGCCTTCTTCAGCAGAACCACGACCAGCAAAATGTAGATTACCGCCCACTCGCTGCTCACCAGGTCAAGGTGGCCATAGGCGTGCCAGACCATGTAAGGGCAGAAACCGAAGAAAAGCCCCGCCAGGAAGCCGCCAGCCCGGCTGCCGGTTACGTATTTGCCGACCAGGTAGGCGGCGAAGGCGGTCAGGCACAGGGCGAGCAGCATCAACAATGAATAAGTTGTTTCGATGGACAGAAACCGCTGCAGCGGGACGCCCAGCGCGCAGTTGAAAAAGGAGAAACTGTGCAGCCTCGTGCTGATGCCGTGCGGCCAGAAAATGTAGTTCGTGTGGAAGACGCTCAGGCTCGGATCGAGAACAGACTTCCTGAACAGCCAGAGATTCCATACGAAGAGGTTGGCGTCGCCGCCGTCGCTGGGGAATTGGCCGGGAAGCCTCGGCACGACGGGCCAGGTGAGCAGCGCCGTGGCAACGGCAAAAACGGGAAGCATCGCCAGGTCGCTCCAGCGAATCGCGCCGGGGGCGCTTTCCTCGGCACTCATTGGTTGCGTCTCAGGGGGGAGCACAGGGACCTCGCTCGCATCCGCCTTGACTACCAGCGTTCCGGCGATCCGGTCGTGCCAGCCTCTTCGCAGCGGATCCCACAAGATGGCCAGCAGGCCGATCTTGAAGGGAATTGACGCGATGACATAACCCACGTATCGCAGCGCGGCCCTGCGCAGGCCGGGTGCGTTCCCATCGGGTCCGACCACCTTGATATTGAACAGGCGCTTACCGATAGTCTGACCTCTGGCCCAGAAGAGGATCAGGTAGAGCAGCGAATAGCAGGTTGCGATGGCGGTGAATGCGCTTGACACATACTCTGGGGACACCAGAAACAGCAATGCAGCCATCACCACGATGCCGAGTGCGAGAAGGGCGCTCAGGTCAATGAGGGCAGCGCCGTAGCGCCGCAGGGGCGATGCAAGGCAGGCGGGCGGGCTTTGAGGCTGGCTGTGGTTTCGAGTGGTTTTCTGGTCGGACGACATGGTCTAGTTGGCCGCGCGCACTTGGGGCGATTTTCGACACCGCAGGGCTGCGTTCCTATAACAACCGTGTGGGAACCTGAGACGGACGAGCGCCGCTGATGGCGATGCACAGGCAGGAGCGCCTGTGCCACACTGGGGCGGGGCTACAGTTCGCCCAGCAGGAATATCGGGCTTTCGGAGAGGGTTACGGACATGCGGCCCTCGTGGGGCCGCAGCAGTCGCCTGAGCCCCGCCAGATCAAGGGCAGTCACCATGCCCTTTGCCGGCAGGTCCACGGTTCTCCGGCCGGAAAGCGTCCAGCCGACCAGACACTTCGTGAGCCGGTCTGGGGTCTCAAAGCGATAGGCTACAACATCGCGGCCCAAGCCCACTTGGCCCGAGAATCTCATGCCCTCGAGCGCAGCGGTCATCACAGAGAAAGCGGTGTAGGCGGGCTTGGGCGTCAGGTCTCGCTTCAGGATGCCGAAATTGTGCTCGTTGTGGTGTACGTCTTCCCCGTCATCTCGATAGTCATACCAGAAGACCTTGTCCACGACGCGCGATGCCAGGCATTGCACGTAGGTGCGCACGAGCATTTGAGCCTGGCGGGTGGGGTCGCAGCCATTCTCTCCGAGGTGGGTGGGATAGCCGATCTCGGTAACCCACAACGGCAGTGCGCCTTTCAGCCGGCGCAGCAGGCCGGAGGCGCTCCTGAGGTCGCCGATCAGGTCGGATTCCTCCGGCGCGCGCGGATAGCGATAGGGATGAACGGATACGATGTCCACGTTTTCCAGGCCGCCGTGGGCGACCACCGTTTCGATGAATTTCAAGTCCGTGCCGGCGGTGGACATTCCTATCACGCGGCACTGGGGGTCGGCTTGCTTGCAGGCCATCGCCGCGGCCTTGAGCAGTTCCGCATATTGCTCCGGGGTGCCGTCCCAGAACCCCTTGCTATTGGGCTCGTTCCAGATCTGCCAATGGTTTATGCGCTCGTGGTATCGAATCACGGTGCGGCGGGCGTATTCGCAGAAATCCTGTATTCCCTGGAGCGTGTATGGCTGGGTCCAATCGTTCCAATAGTCCAGCAACCCGAAGAGACTTATGCCGTGGGCGCTTGCAGTATCCACAGCCTGATCGTAAACATCCCAGGTCCACTGCCCCTTCTTCGGCTCGACGCGAGCCCAGGAGATCTCCTCGCGCGACCATTTGACTCCGGCGTCCATGGCCAACTGGGCAGCGCGGTGCATCTCGTCGGGGGAATACCTGTTGCCGAAGTAGATGCCCATCCCGAATGGTGAGTCGGGCAGCATTTCTTTGGATCTCGGAAACGAAACCGGTGCCACTCTGGTAACCTCTACCTCTGTTTTCGTCAGCGGCTCGTCAGGCTAAACTCACCCGTGGTTATTCCACAGCGCCCGCGCCATTGTGCGCATTCGCTCACTGGCCTGTGGTCCCGAGGTGCACCGCGCGACCCGTGGTAGCGGAAGCCTGGGCTACCAGGCAGACAACGTTGCGGCCTCCGGAACCATCGCCTTGGCGGCGCGCAGGTTTTCTTCTCCTCTATTCCACAGGCCGACGATGCGCGCCGCGGGGATTTGCAACAGGTTCGCCATGTGCCCGTCGCGCGCATAGGGGCCGGTGCCGATCATCGCGATACGAACAACGTCCATTCAGCCCTCGCGGCTGCGCAGTCAATCCTGCGTATTGGCCGCGCGGCGTGGTTTACCTTCAACATGCGGCTGCGATCGGGTATACTTGCCTGCGCAACGCCCGGTGGAGTATAATGCGCTCGCGCGGCAGGCGGCGTGGGGCACCACACGAGAGGAGTTGGCATGAAAGGTGGTCTGGGGCGAGACTTGGTGATCTATGTGGCCGGACTCGTTCTCGGCTATCTTTTCGCGGCGCGCGGGGGGGTGGGGCTGGTGCGCGCGCTGCGCACGCGCATGCCTGCGGTTGACGTCGGTTCGCCTGCGGTGGCGCTGGCGCTGATCGCTGTAGGGATTGTCGCCCTGGTTATCATCTCCCGCCGCGGCAAGAAATAGGGGGCAGAGGGCAGACGGGCAGGGGACAGAGGGGCGGATAGGGTGGCCTCAGAACTGCGAGAACTTGTTCAGCCGGCGACTGCTGAGCGAATGGTGGTTGCGATATCTGTCGTTATCGCTCTTTGCGGGCTGGCCGGCGGCATAGTGGGCGGCATTGTGCGAGGGCCGTTCATGCGCAACTTCCTTCGCGGGGTCGCAGTGGCGCTGCTTGGGCCGGCGGTCTGGGCTGCGTGGCGCGTTTACAACGCGGTGGAAGATGCTTTCGGGTTGGACAGCGCGGCGGCTCTCGTTCTGAACCTGGTGCTTTTCGTGATTTGCGGCTTTGCGATTGGCTTCGTCGGCTCCCGTTTGTGGAGGTGGCTTGGCGGCATGCACAAGGAGGCTTGAAATGGCGAAGATTTACTACGATGACGATGCGGATCTTGGGCTTTTGAAGGGCAAGAAGGTTGCGATCATCGGCTATGGCATCCAGGGGCGGCCGCACGCGCTCAACCTGCGCGACAGCGGGCTTGACGTGCTCGTGGCGGAACTCCAGGGCACGAAAAACTACGACCTGGCGATCGCGGATGGGTTCAAGCCGGCGAGCGCTCAGGATGCGGCAAGGGAAGGCCAGGTGATCCAGATCCTCACCCAGGATCATGTGCAGGGCGGGATCTACCGGCGCGACGTTGCCCAGCACATGAAGGCAGGCAAGGCCCTGGGTTTCGCGCACGGGTTCAACATTCACTACAATCAGATCGTGCCGCCTGCCGATGTTGACGTGTTCATGATCGCGCCCAAGGGGCCGGGCAGCATGGTGCGGGCGCTTTACGAGCAGGGGCGCGGGGTTCCGGCGCTTGTGGCGGTGCATCAGGACGCGAGCGGCAAGGCGAAGCAAGTGGCCCTGGCATATGCGAAGGGCATAGGCGCGACCAGGGCGGGCGTGATCGAGACCACTTTCAAGGAAGAAACGGAAACCGATCTTTTCGGCGAGCAGGCGGTGCTGTGCGGGGGCGCGTCTGAACTGATCCGTGCAGGGTTTGATGTCCTGATCGAGGCCGGCTATCAGCCGGAGATCGCGTATTACGAGGTGTGCCACGAACTCAAACTGATCGTTGACCTGATCCACGAGGAAGGCATCATGGGCATGAGGCAGCGCGTGAGCAACACGGCTGCCTATGGGGACATGACGCGCGGGCGGCGGGTGATAACCGAGAAGACGCGGCAGGCGATGCGCCGGTTGCTGGCCGAGGTGCAGGACGGGACATTTGCGCGCGAGTGGATACTGGAGAACCAGGCAAACCGGCCCGTGTGGAATGCGCTGTGGAGGCGGGACTCGCAGCACCTGATCGAGAAGGTCGGCGCAGAACTGCGCGCCATGATGCCCTGGCTCAAGAAGAAATAACCACCCGGCGGCCCACGATTTTCAGGCGGCCTTCGGCGAACAGGCCGATGGCCTCAGAATAGGCTGCGTGTTCCTGCTCAAGGACGCGCGCGGCGAGCGTCTCAGGCGTGTCATCGTCGAGCACCGGTACTACCTTCTGCAGGATGATAGGGCCTGTGTCGTAGGTCTCGTCCACGAAGTGCACGGTGCAGCCTGACTCCTTTGCCCCGGATTGAATTACCGCCTCGTGAACCGCGGTGCCGTGAAATCCCTTGCCGCCGAAAGAAGGCAGCAGAGCAGGATGGATGTTCATCATGCGGTTGCGATAAGGCTCCAGAATCTCCGGCCCCAACATGCGCAGGTATCCGGCCAGGGCTACCAGGTCAACTTGGTGTTCGCGAAGGATGTCTGCGATTGCGTGGTTGAAGGCGCTCTTGTCGGGGTAGTCCTTTCGGTTCACAAAGAACGCGGGGATGCCGGCCTTTCTCGCGCGTTCGAGAGCGAGTGCATCGGCGATGCTGCTGATGACGACCGCCACCTGGGCATTGATCTTGCCTGCCGCGCAGTTCTCGATGATCGCCTGCAGGTTGCTGCCGCCGCCCGAAGCGAGAACGCCGACCCTGATCGGTTTTCTTGCGCTCATGATATGGGAATTCGGCGCGTGCCTTTGGCGTCCTTCAGCGTCGCGGGCACCCTAGATGGGCAGGTCGCAGGGGTTGATGCGCAGGGCCTCCATTGCTTCGCCCACGACATAGACGGAGCCGGTCACCAGGACAAGGTGAGATTCTTCGCGGAGTTTACCCTGAGCATAATGAGATTCTTCGCTTCCCGCTTCGCCAAGGCTACGCGGGACAGGTCGCTCAGAATGACCGGATTGTGGCGGGCGCAGGCGCGCCCGCCCTACAGGCTGGGCGGCGAGGGAGATGGCACGGTGGAGGGCGGCGGGGACTGTGGGAATTGGTTCGACGGGGCGCGTGGGTTGGATGAGGCGGGCAAGGTCGGCGGGGTCGGCGGCGCGGGGCAGCGTGGAGGCGGTTGTGATGACTTGTTTCGCGATGCGGCACAGCGGGCGGATGACGGCGACCGCGTCCTTGTCGCGGGAGATGCCCAAGACGAGGATGACCTCACGCCCCGGAAAGGTCGCACGGATGTCGCGGGCGAGGGCGACGGCCGAGATGCCGTCGTGAGCGCAGTCCAAGACGATGGTGGTTCGACTTCGCTCACCACGTGTCGGGTCGCCCGGTATCACGTGGAATCTACCAGGCCAGCGAGCGCTTGCCAGTCCGATCCTGATGGCGGAGATGGGGACCCCGAGGAGTTGCGCGCAGGCGCAGGCGAGGGAGGCGTTGATGATCTGCGGGCTGCCGAGGAGGGGGATGTGGAAGCGGCGCGTTTTGCCGTCCAGGCCGGTGAATGAGAATCGCTGGCCGGGCGGAGATCCAGGGCAGGAGGCAATCCGTCCGCCAGTCGGCGGACTGGCGGACTGCCCTGCGGAATCACCCCTCACCCCCACCCTCCCCCACAAGGGGGGAGGGGGGATGTGCCAGGCCGATGGCAACAGGGAGTGGACTGAGGCGGCGGGCGTGGGCCCTTCGACTTCGCTCAGGGCAGGCACGCCCGCCCTACAGGTGCGCAGGCTAAAGCCGCCAGGCCCAAAGGGCCGCGGCCCCGGCTTCGCCCAGGGGCCTGCGGCCACAGGTGCGAGAGGTGCGAGGCAATAGAGAGGGGCGTTGTGCTGGCGGGAGGCGCGGACGATTTCGCGGAAGGCCTCGCGGCGCTGGGGGGCGCTGATGACGGGGATGCCCGGCTTGATGATTCCTGCCTTCTCGCGTGCGATGTGGGAAATAGTGGGGCCGAGTTCGACGGTGTGGTCGAGGCCGATGGTGGTGATGATCGAGACAAGCGGGGTTACGACATTGGTCGCGTCTAGGCGGCCACCGAGCCCGGTCTCGAGAACGGCGACGTCAACTTCCTTCTCGGCGAACCAGAGCAAAGCAAGGGCCGTGTAAACCTCGAAGAAACTTGGGGGGAAGGGAAGCGTCTTCTTCAGACGCTCGACGTGGGGCATGAGTCGAACGACGAGGCGGGTAACGTCGCGCTTTGGGATGCAGATGCCGTCGAGCCTGATGCGCTCGCGGAAGTCAACCAAGTGGGGTTTTGTCCACAGGCCGACGCGATAGCCGGCGGCGCGAAGGATGGATGCGATGAAAACGCATGTGGAGCCTTTGCCCTTGGTTCCGGCGATGTGTGCGACCCTCAAGCCCTGATGTGGATTGCCGACCGCGTTGAGCAACATGCGCGTGCGGTCGAGGTTCCACATGCGCGCCTGCTCTGGCAGGGGCCTGCGCTCGTAGTCAATGAGCGAGTCGAGGTAGGCGATGGCTTGGGGGTAGGTCATTATTGCAGTTCGCAGAATGCAGTTGACAGGCGACAGATAAACCTTGCCACATCCCAATGCGCTTCGTTGGGTTATGCGGTCCTATCCTACTCCACGAGACTCAATAGAAGTGAGATTCTTCGCTTCGCTCAGAATGACATGGTGGATCAGAGTTACATGCTGAACAGAGAGATTCTTCGCTTCCCGCTTCGCCAACCCTGCTCCGCCAGAGGCTGCGCAGGCCGAGGGCCACGCGGGACAGGTCGCCCAGAATGACATTGTGACCAGGGTAGGGCTCGGTTCGGCGCTGTCCGAGCAAGAAGGATACCAGGGGGTGGGCGTCGAACACACGCTGGCAAGCCCGGTTGGGTATACTGGGCAGAACTATCAGGAGGGACACTATCGTGAGCGCAGAGACTAAGACCGGCAATTCCACGGCTGTAAGCGCCCCTGGGCGGATGTTCTTTGCCTCTTGCATCGCGCTGATCGCGACGGCGATCATCTTCGCGGTGCGCGGCGACATCGAGCCCGATCTCAAGACGGCGTTCAACGTGACCCACGAGCAGATGGGATGGGTCTTTCTGGGCGCCTTCTGGGGCTTCACCGTCGCCATGCTCATCGGCGGCCCGCTCTGTGACGTGGTGGGGATGCGGGCGATCTTCGTGCTGGCGTTCCTGGGGCAGGTGATCGGGACCGCGCTCATGGTCTTCGCCAACGGCGTGGTGATGCTGGCGGTGTCCATGTGGGTGCTGGGCCTGGGGAACGGCTTCGTAGAGGCCGCGGCCAATCCCCTGGTCGCCACGATCTACCCGGACCAGAAAATCAAGAAGCTCAATCACTTCCACGCCTGGTGGCCCGGCGGGCTGGTGATCGGGAGCCTCCTCGCCTTCGGGCTCACCAGGGCGATCGGGCCCCACTGGCACGGGTGGCAGGGCTGGCAGGTGAAGCAGTCGCTGGTGCTCATCCCGGCGGTGATCTACGCCGTGATCCTGTTCCGGCTCAAGCTCCCCTGCACCGAGCGTGTGCAGTCGGGCGTCTCGACGGGCCAGATGTTCAAGGAGGCCCTGCGGCCGCTCTTCATCATCTGGTTCCTATGCATGTGGCTCACGGCCGCCACCGAACTGGGCCCGAACCAGTGGATCCGCACCATCATGACCAAGATCGCCGGCCAGTCCGGGATCCTCTTCCTGGCCTGGATCAGCCTGATCATGCTCGTGGGGCGGCTCTTCGCGGGGCCGGTGGTGCACAAACTCTCGCCGATCCGGATGCTGATCATGTCGGCTGTGGCCGCGGCCATCGGGCTGTACGCGATGGGCAACGTCCACTCGGCGGGCATGGCCTACCTGGCATCGTTCGTCTTCGCAGTGGGGGTGTGCTACTTCTGGCCCACGATGCTGGGGGTGACCTCGGAGCGCTTCCCCGCGGGCGGCGCGTTCCTGCTGGGCCTGATGGGCGCGGCCGGGATGGCTTCGGCGGGCTTCGCGCAGCCGCTCATGGGTTGGCTGTATGACACGTACAAGGAGGCCGGTGCGCTCACGCACATGGCGATCCTTCCGGTCATCCTGATCGTGGTCTTCGGGGCGATCTTCATCCGCGACCTGGCGAAGGGCGGCTACAAGATCGTAAGACTGGGAGAAGCCGAAGGCCAAGCGCAGAAGTAACCCCGCTCTGGGCGCCGCTGGCGGCGGCAAAGGGGAGGTGGAAGATGACGAGGCTTGCCGTAAGGCGGGCGCGGCGGTACTGCTGCCTGCTTTCAGTCCTGTGCCTCCTCGGCGCGGGCGGATGCACCGGTCAGGTCGGGGGCGAACTCCTTCGCTCGAAGAAGCAGCGCGACACTGCGCCTAATGTCAGCCAGTCCGAGCAGAGGCAACTCGTTGCCGGAAACACTGAGTTCACATTCGAACTCTACCACGCGCTTCGCAGAGAGAACGGCAACCTTTTTTGCTCTCCCTGGAGCATCTCCACAGCGCTCGCGATGACCTATGCCGGCGCGCGCGGCCGGACCGAGCGCCAGATGGCTAAGACGCTCCATTTCTCGCTCCCGCAGAGGCAACTCCATCCTGCTTTCAATGCCCTGGAAGCGGCGCTCGCCAGCCGCGCTGAGGACACCGGGGAACCGGGAGAAGAAGGATTCAAACTCGAAGCATTCAAACTCCATGTGGTCAACTCGATCTGGGGGCAGAAAGGCCACCGGTTCCTCCCGCAGTTCCTGGACGTACTGGCGGTGAACTACGGCGCGGGCCTGCAACTGCTGGACTTCGCGCGGGCGCCAGAGCCTTCACGCGCCGCGATCAACAGGTGGGTGACCCGCGAGACAGAGGGCAAGATCAGGGACGTACTTCCGGAGGGTTCCGTTGACACGCAGACGGTGCTCGTGCTGACCGATGCCATCTACTTCAAGGCGAAGTGGGATTGCCCGTTCAAAGAGAAAGACACCCGCGCAGGCGCGTTCCACCCCCTTCGTGGGCGAGATATCACCGTGGACATGATGTGGCAGACCGAGGAGTTCAAGTATGCTGAGGGCCGGGACTATCAGGCGGTAGAATTGCCGTATCGCGGCAAGAAGATCTCGATGATCGTCTTCCTTCCGCGGCAGGGGATGTTCCGGACATTTGAAGGCTCACTCAACTCAGGGCGGGTCAAGGCGATTGTTGATCGTCTTGCGCCGAGGTCCGTTTGGCTCACAATGCCCAAGTTCAGATACGAATCGGCTTTCACTCTGAAGAAAGTCCTCTCGGAAATGGGCATGCCCGATGCTTTTGGGTGTGCCGACTTTTCGGGCATAGGCGGGGGCCTGTTCATCCGTGATGTCTATCACAAAGCGTTCGTGGCCGTTGACGAAGAGGGAACAGAGGCTGCCGCCGCCACAGCGGTGCCGCTGCAGGGACGAGCCTCCAGGGAGATCGAGTTCAAGGTTGACCGCCCCTTCATCTTCATGATTCGTGACATCAAGACGGGCGCTATCCTGTTCCTCGGGCGCGTCCTGAACCCAAAGGCGTGATGCCCTTGAAGAGGCAACACGCCGCCGAGCGCAGGGCGCCTGGCCAGGCGGCCCTACATCGTCGGTTATGACACAGCTACGGCTTGCGGGAGCGCAGGCGCAGGGGGCTCCTGTTCGCGTCGGCGAGGCGCAGACAGAATTCCCAGTCGGCTGAGCCGTTGAGCACCTTGACCAGTATCTTGTTCACGCCCTGCGCCAGATGCACGGGGGCAGAGTCGCCGTCAACCTCAAGGCCGCGCGGCGCGTTGACCCCGTGGACGCGCCGGCCGTTCACCCAGACGACGATGCCATCGTCGCTGCCGCACAGCAGAATGGCATCCTGCGCCGCCGCTGACGCTACCTCGGCATACCCGTATGCCGCCATGTCCTCGCTGGGCTGGATAAGGGCAAGCAGGTTGACGATGCCGCTCAAGTCACCCGTGTGGTGGAACTTCCATTGCAGGGCGCGGCCCTCGACCTGATATGTCTTGCCGAGAGCGATCTCGTTCTCGGGGAAGTAGGCGATGTCGTACGCGGCGGAGCCCTTGGCGTTCGGGAACGGCCCGATTATCCACCAGTCGGTTACGAAGCCCTGTAGGGCGGCGAGGTCAATGTCGGCGCCGAGGGCCTTGAGTTTCTGCGCCACCGCCAGGGAGCGCGGGCCAGCGGGCAGGATGTTCAGGGCCTTGGTGTAAAGTCGGCGCGCCTCCTGTGGGTTGGTCGGGGAGATTGCATCGCATGCCTGTATCAGCGCGTCGAAGGCCGCGTCGCGCACCGGGCCGGTTGCGGTGTCCACGACCGATTCGATCTTCGCGAGGGCCTGCGGTGTTGCTACCCGCCCCAGCCCGGACAGCGCAGCGATGCGCTGAACGTCGTTGACTGCAGCATCGAATGCCTGCGAGTACACCTGCACCGCCTGCTCTTTGTCCGCAGGCTCGCGGGAGGCGGCGAGACCATTCGCGACCTTGATAGCCGCTTTGATCGCCGCGGACTTCACGGCTTCGGATTCGCTGGACATTGCGGGGCGGAGAGCAGCGGCGCTGTCGCGGCCACCGATCTCGCCCAGCGCCCGGATCGCCGTGACCCTGACCTGTTCCTCCCCACTGCCCGCAGCAGCGGCTATCGCGGACACTGCTGCGGGGTCGCGGCGCTCGCCGAGCGCAGCCAGGATGGGCACCAGGACCTGCGGCTGGGCAGTCTTCAGGGCGTCGAGGAGGGCCTGCGTTGCCTCGGGGCCCGGTATGCTCGTCAGCGCGCGGGCTGCCGCAGCCTGGAGCCTGGGACGGGAGGCATCATTGAGATAAACAACCAGGGCTTTCACCGAGGCGCGGTCGCCGACCGCACCGAGGCCTGACAGAGCAGCAAGGCGCTGCTGATCGGTCTGGGCATCGGCCAGCACGCGGTCGTACGCCTTCAGTGCGGGAGCGAGGGCGCCGCGGCGCAGGCAGTCGTCGGCAATCGCCAGTTGCGCATCGAGGGCTGCGTTCTTGACATCAGCAGGCCCTGCGTTCACCAGGGCCTCCAGCGTTGAAAGCGATCCTGAATCGCAGATGCGGCCGAGAGCCTCGATCGCCGCCAGTTGAACCTTGCCCTTCCTGTCGCGGGCTGCGGCAGTGAGGGCAGGGAGAGCGGCCTTGTCGCGGCGCGTGCCAAGCGCATGGATAATGGGGATGGTGTCGCGCACAGAGGTGCGGGGCAGGTAACTCAGAAGATCGCTGGTCGCCTTGGGGCCCGGGATGAGAACCAGGGCGGCGACTGCCTCGTCGCGCACAGCGTCATCCTTGAGCGCGAGCGAGATAACGCCCAGGGCCTCATCCCTGCCGATGATTCCGAGAAGGCGGATGGCTAACTGGCGGACTTCCGTGGGTTTGCCCGGCAAGGCGTAGTTCGTTATTGCGCGGCTGACCTTCTCGCGCCCGGAAGGGGAGCCAGCCCAGCGCTGCGCGATCCAGAGCAGGGCATCGCGAGCGTCGTCGCTGCAAAGGGAGTCGTGCAGCGCAAACGCGTCGAACAGGGCAGGGACGGCTTCTCCCGCCATCGCGATGAGTCGAGTCTTCGCCTCGTAGCGGGGGGCTCCGCGCGCCTCGCCGAGGGCAAGGACGGCAGCCTCGGCAGGGCTGACCGGGCGCGCGACCTTGCCCGTCGCGGCCCACTCGGTTCCCCGCCGCAGCAAGAGTGCGAATCCTGTTGCGCGCATCGCTTCGGCACCGTGGCCTTGAACATTCTGGAAGACCCTGCCCTTGCCGTATTGCACAACCCAGGCGATGGGCTCGTCGCGCCCGGTGCCGTTCTGGTCCGGAGCAGAGTAGGCGGTTGCCAGGACGTGCGCATCGGGCTGCATTTTCATGCGGTGGTACAGTTCGTCCACGGCTCCAAGGAAGTCAGGCATTCCCTGGGTTATCGGATGATTATGGTCGCTGATCACGACGCGAAAACTGTGCTGCTTCCCGTGACCCGCCCCCTCGCGCCAGGCGCCGCCGATGAGGCGATCGTATTCGGGCCAGTCGGGGAAGGCGTTGTTCGCAGCGTGGATGATAATCAGGCCACCGCCATTCTTGACGTACTCGAGCAGGGCCTGCTCGGTCTTCTCCCCCCAGCGGGGGCCGTTGTAGTTGCTGATGATGGCACGATAGCGCTTGAACGTTTCGAGCCCGCCAGCTGGCGGGCGGCCGGGCTCGGTGTTGACTTCCACGCGGAAGCCGCCGTTCTGCTCGAGGATTTCCTTGAGCACGGGCGTGGTCGCCTTCCAGTCATGGTTGTTCTGGCCGGTGAGGATCAGGACGGGAATCTGACTCGCCGCACACGCAGCCTGTATGACGGCCAGCGAGATGATGGCGGCGATAGCGAGACGCACAGTTCTCATGATGCTCCCCTTTCTGTTTTTTCTGCCTGCCACATGTTGTACTCCGCAGCGGCGGCCACAGGGGGCCGCCCCTACGAACAAACGCTCACGGGCCTATTTCCAGGTCCCACGGGGGCCGGTAGGTCCTTGTGAGCAGGCGGTCGGCTGCTTCGTCATCAATGAACTTTTCCTTCTTGCCGTCCCAGTATAACTTGCGGCCGGCGAGCAGCGCGATGTTGCCGAGGTGGCAAATGGCGGTGGAGCGATGAGCGATCCCGACATCGGAGATCGGGCGCTGCCGCGTTCTCACGCAGTCGAGGAAGTTGAGCACGTGAGGGTAATGCTGGTCGGAGGGGCCGCTCTTTATGGCCTGCATGCGGTCACCCTCCGGGAAAACCTCGAAGCCGCCGCGGTCAATGAACAGCGTGCCGTTCGTCCCGTGGAACTGCGTGCCGTAGTCGTGGTCGTCCATGCCGCGGCCGCATCCCTTGCGCAGCGAATAGACCATCGTGAAGCCCGGGCAATCGTAAACCACTTCCATCGTGTCCGGCGTGTCGCGGTTGTCCTCGAGGACGTACTTGCCGCCGGAGGTGGAGACGGCGAGCGGATATTCGAGATTCATCCCCCAGATTCCGATGTCAAGCAGGTGCACGCCCCAGTCGGTCATCATGCCGCCGGCGTAGTCCCAGAACCAGCGGAAATTGTGGTGGAAGCGGTTGCGGTTGAAGGGGCGCTTGGGCGCTGGGCCGAGCCACATATCGTAGTCAACGGTGGGAGGCGGATCGGAGTCCGGGGGATTTCCCATGCCCGACGGGGCCTCGTTGCTGACGTTCCAGGCGCGCACCAGTGTTATCCGGCCGAGCGCGCCCGACCTGACAATCTCGATCGCTTTCTGGAAGTGAGACCCGCTGCGCTGTTGGGTGCCGACCTGGACTACGCGCCCGTAGCGGCGCGCGGCCGTGACCATCGCGCGGCCCTCGGCGACGCTGTAGGCGAGCGGCTTTTCAACATAGACATCCAGGCCCGCCTGGCAGGCATGGATCATTGGAACGGCATGCCAGTGATCCGGGGTTGCGACTATGACGGCGTCGAGGTCTTTGCGCTCGAGAAGTTTGCGATAGTCGGTGTACATCTCGGCCGTGCCGCCGGTCTCGCGCGCCGCGTTTTGCAGGCGCTCCCTGTCAATGTCGCAGACGGCGGCGAGCGCGACCTGGCCGGTTCGCAGGAAATCGCGGACATCGCTCATGCCCATGCCGCCGCAGCCGATGGCCCCGATGGCGATCTTGTCGTTGGCCCCCTTGGCCGCGCCCGCGAACATCGTTGCGGTGAGCGCACCTGCCGCTGCACCGCCGGCTTTCTTCAAGAACTGACGACGCGTGATGTTCTCAGGCATTTCACCTCTCCTCAGATGTCATCCGGAGCCCGTCCGGCGGGCGTGGGCCCTTCGACTTCGCTCAGGGCAGGCACGCCCGCCCTACAGGGTCGGGTGTTATACAAGGTACTCCTTCGGGTGAATGTCGCGCGGCTGCCCGTTGGCGGCGACCTCGTTGGCCAATACGCTCGGGATGGTGGCCCCGAGGCCGTCCTGCGGCGTGCACGCCACGTCGGTTCCGAACTTGATCGCCTGGCAGAACAGTTCGAGTTCCTTCCGATAGGGCTCCATGCGGTCGAAGGCCGTCCCGGGTGCGGCGCTCAAGGCCACCGCGCCTCCGGCAGCCTCGGCGGCGCGGCTTGCGGAAGCCTGCATCATCGGCTGCCCGGCCGGAGTTTTCTTTATCTCAACAGCGGTCGCTTTTTCGCTTCCTTCCTCCGAGAAGAGCATCACGTCCACCTCGCCGGTGATGATGATGGTGCCTTTCTCGCCCATGAACTGCTCGTAGTAGTGGTCGAACTTGTTGGTCTGTATGGAGGTGAATGTTACGGTGGTGCCGGTGGGGCTGACCGGGCCTCTGGGGTAGTCCAGGGTTACGAAGATGTGGTCATATACCTGGCGGTCCTTGATGTAACGATACTTGCCGCCGCTGGCGAGGACGCGCTTGGGATTTGCGCCCAGTATCCAGGAGCAGATGTCAATCATGTGGCTGCCCAGTTCGCCCATCAGGCCTTGTGAGCACTTGCTGTAGAGGCGCCAGTTGACGAGTTGGTCGAGGGAGTCGTAGCCCCATTTGCTCGGGTCGAAGTGGGGGCTCATCTTTTTGAGGTCTGGTTCGATGTCCGCCAGGTCGCGGCGCCACTCTTGGTTTCGGTGCCAGAGCGTGCGCACGTGGTAAACGTTGCCGATCAGGCCCTGGCGGATCATGTTGAAAACGCTTGCGTAAAGGCGGTTCGAGCGGCGCTGGTGGCCGACCTGCAGAATCCGATTCGCCTGGCGCGCGGCCTGGGACATCTTCCTGGCGTCCTCGATGCTCCAGGCCATCATTTTCTCGACGAAGACGTGCTTGCCGGCCTTCAGCGCATTGATAGTGATGGGGGCGTGCATCCAGAGCGGCGCTGCGATAATCACCGCTTCAATATCATCGCGCTCCAGGAGTTTGCGGTAGTCATCGCGATAGGCTTCGGGCGCTGCACCCCATAGTTTTTTTATGGTGTCCAATCCTTCTTTCAGGTTGTCGGGGCGGATGTCGGCGGCAGCCTTGAACTCGATGACGGGGGGACGGATGCTCCCGATCTGCTCCAGCAGGACGCAGCCCTCGCTTCCGGTGCCGATGATGCCAGCCTGAACGGGACGCTTGTGGGCCGCTTTCTGCCGCGCTGCGAAGGCGAAAGCGCCAACGGCAGGCAGGGCTGCGAGCGCCTTGAGGAAGTTTCTGCGCCCAATCATCTTCTGTTCTTCTGTCAGCATCTTGCTTGCCTCACCTCGCTGTAGCCGCGGGCTTCGCGCCCCGATTCATCGGGGCGGCTACACCCCTGTTGCCGCTGCGCGGCGAGCGCGCCGCCGTTCCCTCCATGACCGAAGGAGGACATCGAGCCCTGCAATGCGGCCGGTGTTGAATACCAGCACGGTGGCGACTGCGATCAACTCCACCAGGTTCTTGTCCACCACCAGGTAGTTCCCTTCCGCGAGCCTGGGCAGCACGGCGATCCAGGGAGGGTTGGCAGCATAGTAGAGGGCAAGCAGCAGGATAGCCCCGACGCATGCGAGGCGGGTGAAGAGCCCCACCATCAGCCCAAGCCCCACCGCCACCAACCCCCACATGTTGAGAAAGTTGACCACCTTCAGCACCAGGCTGTTCGCAGCGATCGCGTGGAACAACCCGGCAAGCGGCCCTTGCGCCTGCTGCAGATAGCCGGCCGCCGTCCACGACTTTTCGGTCAACTTGACGTAACCTTCGTAGAGGAAATGCCAGCCAATCGCTACCCGCAGCAAGACGAGCATCGCCCACTGGATTGCGCCCGGCCCGGTCCTTCTCTCTTTTTTCAAACCAGCACCTCCAACGCGCCGGGAGGAATCCCGAAGTTCGTTACCTGCAGGTTGCCCGACTCTTCGTCGCGGCGAATGATGAGCGCGCCGACCTCTGGGTTGCGCTCGCAGTAGGCGGCGGCCTGTTCGAGGCCCATGATGTGAAACGCCGTCGAGAGCGCATCGGCCTCTGTCGCGGTGGAAGCGACCGCGGTCGCGCTGAACACCTTCTGCGCTGGCCAGCCCGTGCGCGGGTCTATTATGTGGCCGTATCTGTGGCCGTCAACCTCATAGGCTTGATGAGTGGCAGCCGAAGTTGCCATTGCCTGGTCCCTCAGGGCGATCTTGGCGATAGGCTCGTCAGGGCTTTGCGGATTCTCAATGCTCACCAGCCACGGCTGGCCGGGCGCTGGGTCTCCCATGGCAAAGATGCTGCTGTGGCCGGCATGCGCCAGCGCGTTTCGCACGCCGCCGGCGTGGAGGTGCTGGCGAATGCAGTCCACGGCGTAGCCCTTGCCGATCGCGCCCAGGTCGAGTGCGACGCCGGGGCGGCTGAATTCTACGGTGTTGCGGCGAGGATCGAGGATTACATGCTTCATTCCGCCCTGTGAGGCGGCTGCTTCGATTTCGCCAGGGCGCGGCGCGCGGCCCTCTTTCCGGCAGCATCGCCACAGCGCAGACAATGCGCCCTGCGCCGCGTCGAAAGAGCCGGATGTTTCCGCCCACAGACGACCGCACGTTTCGAGCAGCCCGAAGAGCCCTTGCTCGACCTCGACGGGCCGTTCGCAGGCTGTGCGGTTGATTGCGGACAGTTCGCCGTCGGGCTTGAAGACGGATAACTGCTGCTCGAGATCATCTACAAGCGCCAGCGCCTCTCCCGCTGCTGCAGCGAGCGACGGATCGGGCAGCAGAATCTCGAACCGGCAGGCCATTGCAGCGCGACAGACGACCAGCAGTTCGCCGCAGGCAGGCGCTTCGATGCCACCGACCAAGTCGAGGCCGAGCGCAGCGGCAAGAGCGCCGACGCCACGGGGGCTCAGGAATTCCCTGCGGGTGGCAGCCAAATCACGGGAGGCCATGAGCAGCAGCCCTTACGCGACAACCTCCTGTTTTTCAGGATCGAAGTGGATGACCTTTTGCTGCCGGTAAGCCATCACGCCCAAGGCGATTGCCACCATGACGCGGTAGCCGGTCTGGGCGCTGCAGTGGGGCTGCTCCCTGCTGCGAATGCAGTCAAAGAAATTGTGATGGTGATCGGCGCGCGGCTGCTCGGGCACGCGCTGCTCGGTCGCCTCGGCGCGGAACATGTCCTGAGGCTGCACAACCACGTTTCCGCCCTCATATCTCAGCGTCGCGTGGTGCCCCTGTATCACCTCGCCCAGCGAATTGTAATTGGCCATTGAGGAGGTGAGGACAACCGAGTGGTTGGTCGGGTATTCGATCAGCATGTGGAACGTATCAGGCACCTCCCGGTCGTGGAATTCGTAGATGCCGCCCGTCGCCGAGACCCTGACCGGGAATTCCGGGCTGAGCGCAATCTGGAGGTGGGCAAGGGCGTGGTAGAACAGGTCGGTGGCGATTCCGCCGGAGTAGTCCCAGTATTTTCGGAAGCGGAAGAAGCGCTCCTTGTCGAAGGGCCGCCAGGGCGCGCTGCCCAGGAAGGCCTTCCAGTCGAGGTTCTGGGGGCTGGCATCGGGGTCAATATACCAGTTCCATTCCCCTTCCTTGGAGTTGCGGCAGTAGCCGGTGTGGCTCCACAGCAACTTGCCGATGGCACCCTCGCGGATGAGTTTGTTGGCCTGCCAGACGACGTCGTCGGACGTGCCCTGCGCGCCCACCTGGACGATGCGGCCCAGTCGGTCTGCGGCCTGGGCTACGCGCTTCGCCTCGTCCCAGTAGAGGGTCATGGGCTTTTCGCAATAGACATCCTTGCCCGCTTCCATCGCGTCAATCGTGATGCGCGCGTGCCAGTGGTCGGGGGTTGCGATCAGCACTGCGTCGAGGTCGGGCATCTGCAGCATCTCGCGGTAGTCGTGGAAGAGTTTCCCGCCGCAGATCTCCTTGGCGCGCTGTTTGCGCGGCTCGTAAATATCGCAGACGGCGACCACCTGCAACTTCTCGTCCGGATTCTTCGACAGCTCCACCAGCCGACGCAGGTGGTGGGTGCCTTGGCCGCCGCATCCGATGACGCCGATGTTGATGCGGTCATTGGCGCCCAGCGCGCGGCCGGGCGCAATCCCGCCCAGGGCAGCGAGGCCGACCGCCGCGCCGGTGGCCTGGCGCAAAAAGTCGCGCCTGGTTATCTTGTTGTCTTCGCTCATGGTGATGCTCCTTGGTCTCTGTTCTTATCAAAGCGGGTTGATGCGGATGTTGCGGAAGCGCACCGGGCTGCCGTGGTTCTGAACGCCGACGCAGCCGCTGCGCACGCGCTCGTTCAGTTTGCGCTCCTGGATCGTAAGCGCGTTCAGGGCCGGGTCGTCGAGGTCAACGTCAATGATCCTCACCCCGTTCACCGTGACGGTCATGTGAGCGCCCCGGCACAGGATGGCGACCGAGTTCCACTCGTTGGCCGGCTTGGACATGTTGCGGCACGGAGCCACTGCCCCGTAGATTGACCCGGCGCTGTGGATGTCGGGCGGGCGGCCGGCGTCATCGAGGATCTGGATCTCCATGCCCGTAAAGGCCGGGTTTCCGGTGCGGGTGGCCCTGATGGCGATGCCGCTGTTGCCGCCCGGAGCGATAGCGTACTCCAGGCGCAGCAGAAAGTCGCCGTATTCCTTGTCTGTCAAGATCCATCCGCCCTGGCCGCCGGAGCAGGTGAGCATCCCGTCCTGGGCGCTCCAGCAGGGAGCGCCCATCACCCACCAGCCGGACAAGTCTTTTCCGTTGAAGAGATCGAACGACAGCGGCTTGATCTCGATGTTGCGATACTTCACGAGGCTGCCGTGGTCTTGCAGGCCGATGCGCCCCTTGTAGGGGCGGATGGCCAGTTCGGGGATTTGTGAAGTCTCTGCGTCCACGATCTTGATGCCGTTCATGACGACGATAATCCTGCCCTGATCGCAGGTAATCTCGACCTTGTTCCACTCGCCGGCGGGCTTCGATGCGTTGCGGTAAGGAGAAACGATGTCGTAGATCGCTCCCGCGGTGTTCTTCGTGGGCTCTTGCCCATAATCGTCGAGGACCTGGATCTCGAAACCGCGAGTTGTCGGGTCCACGGTCTCGGAGTGGCAGAAGATGCCGCTGTTGCCTTTCGGGCTGATCTGGTATTCAAGGCGCAGCACGAAGTCCTCATACTCAGCATCGGTGAACAGGTAACCGTGGCCCTCCCCCTTGCAGACGACGGCTGCGTCTTCGACCACCCAGCAGTCGGTGCCAGAAACACTCCATCCTTTGAGGTCCTTGCCGTTGAACAGCGGCGTGAAGCCGTCGGTGGCCGCCGCAGCGCAGCCGGACACGCCGATGATGAAGATGCAAACCACAACCATCAGCCTCGCCATATCAATCCTCCTGCCATTCCGTTCTGCACCCGGCTGCGTCCCTCCTGCCTGCAAGCGGCTGACGGGGCACGCCAGAGCACGGTGCCCTGCGCGTAGAGGAACCCCGGCGTCAGGCGTGGAAGGCGAGGCGCGAGGAGAATGCGCGCAATGAACGATCGGGAACGGTTTCATGAGACGGTGTCGTTTGGGAGCCCGGATAGGCCGACGTATTGGGAACTCGGGCTTTGGGCGCAGACGGTTGATCGGTGGCAGGATGAGGGTCTGCCGCCCGATGTTTACATGGACGAGTACTTCGGCTGGGACCGGCGCGACTCGGTGCCTATCAGCGCGGGGATGGTGCCCTGGTTCCGCGAGGAAACCATCGAGGAAACCGATCGCTACCTGATCATGCGGCATGGGGACGGAGTGGTGAGCAAGTCCCTGAAGACAGGGAGCGTGCGGGGCACGCGGCTTTCGATGGACCAGCGCATCTCGTATCCGGTGCGCGACCGCGACACGTGGCGCGAGTACAAGAAGCGCTACAACCCGAAATCTCCCGTTCGCTACCCGCGCAACTGGGATGCCTGGCTGCGCGGCATACAGGAGCGCGACTACCCGATCGGGATTCACGGCGGCAGTTTCTTCGGATGGCCGCGCAACTGGATCGGCCTGGAGAACATCGCGGTGATGTTTTACGATGATCCGGCGCTCATCCAGGAGATAACCGAATTCCTCGGCGATTTCATGATTCAACTCATCACCCCCGCGCTCGAGCAGATACCCGACATTGACTTCGGGATTTTCTGGGAGGACATGTGCTACAAGACGGCGAGCATGATCTCGCCGAAGCACTTCAAGCAGTATCTGGTGCCCCAGTATCGCCGCGTTACGGACCTGATGCGCAAGCACGGCGTCAAGTGCATGATGGTGGATTCCGACGGATACATTGACGAGTTGATCCCGCTGTGGATGGAGGGGGGCGTGGACATGGTCTATCCGCTCGAGGTGGCATCGAACGAGGACCCGGTGGCCCTGCGCAAGAGGTATGGCAAGGACCTGGTGCTGTGGGGAGGGATTGACAAGCGCGCTCTCGCGCAGGACAAGGCGGCGATTGACCGCGAGGTGCAGGCGAAGGTTCCGTTCCTGATCGAGCAGGGCGGCTGGATCCCCGGCATTGACCACGCGGTTCCGCCCGATGTTCCGCTTGAGAACTACATTTACTATTTCGAGTCGGTGAAGGCCATCGCCGAAGGCCGCCCGATGCCGAAGAAGTAGAAGGGCAGGCACGCTTCGAGTCTCTGAGGGCAGGCAGAGGGCCGCACCTACCTTCTGATCGGCCCCTTGTAGGGCGGGGGCTCCGTCCCCCGCCAGGCTGCGGGTCGGCGCCGGGTGGAACCCGCGCCCTACAGTCGAGGGCGCACGCCGTGCGCCCCTACGAGGCCCGGGAGAGGCGGCGCCGGGCGTACTCTATAATGCCGCCGGCCTCGATGATGCGGCGGACTGATTCGGGGTAGGGCTGGGCCTGGTATTGTTTGTTCTGGGTGATGTTGGCAACGGCGCCGCTCGCAAGGTCAACCTCGAGTTCGTGCCCTGCTGGGCATCGCGCGCGAGTGACTGCACAGTCAGTTAGGGTCTGAAGTCAGACCCTTCGCGATCTATGACCCTCGGACGGCCGTGTTCGCGAGGGAGCGCCGAATGTCCGACAGGAGTCTTTTCGGGATGGGTTTCGCGGCGTTTGGATTAGGGAACGCTCTTGCCTCCACCACGATTCTGGTCGCGATGCCCGTGCGCCAGTAATCGGTGAGCAGCAGACGAATGACCGCTGACACTTTCTGGAAACCGTCTTCGTGAAACACGCCGTTTGCCACGCGATTGCGCACGACGGCGCTTCGAGTCTGAGTCGCAGGGTCTAGACAGAAAACGCCATGGGTATCCCCGTGCAGCGCGTCCTCGAAGGACAACCGATTGCCGTTCAAGTAGTTGACTACTATCAGGTTCAAGCCATTGGCTGGCAACTGGGCCGCTTCGTTGCGCAGCATCTCTCGTAGGCGTTGCGACTCGCTCGCCCGGGCCGGTGCATACTCGTTCGGCCGCGACGCGTGAGGCTCTGGTTGCTGCTCAAGCCCCCATTGTTCGGGATGTTCAACAGTCTCCCGCACCTGAACCCTCGGATCGTCTGACCCCGTCCTGCTCAGCGGGAAAACGTCTCGTCGGCGGGTGACTTCGATGTTGACTGATTCACTGTCGAACTTCAATCGCATATCTGGCGTCCTCTGCCGGGGCGTCTTCCGACGTGCCTCTACGTGCGCGTTGGGCAGACGTGCCAGGCTGACGACGCAGTGGACCTCTGTCATCGCTTCGAAGAAGCAGTCAGAAGCGCGCAGGTCACGTCTGAGACATTCCCGCACACTGTCCGTCAGTCCCAATCCGTAGGCGAGTTGAAGGCATTCTTCGAGATACCCGAGCCACGCGGCGGCAGGCTGATATGACAATGAGCCTTGGTTCCACAGAGCACGCGCGAATGTCTCCACGGGCAGTTTGGCAAACTCCCTGCTTCGCACGAGTTCCTGTAGCCTGCGCCCCCGCACCTCTCTGCAGCCTGTACTGTCGTGGTCCGCATTGACAATCTCAGCCTCCAGTCGGCGCAGCGGCTCCCCAAACCACTCGAAGACCCTAGGAAGAAGCCGCTCCATTGTTGTGTGACCACTCTTGTTGGTCAACAGATAGCCTCCAGCCCTCGCTTCTCGCGGGGGGGGGGCAGGTCTGCCCCTACCGGGTGGAGAGGCGGTGGCGGGCGTACTCTATAATGCCGCCGGCCTCGAGGATGCGGCGCACGGATTCGGGGTAGGGCTGGGCCTGGTATTTCTTCGCCTGAGTCAGGTTTTTCACCGCGCCGGTTGCGAGGTCAACCTCGAGTTCGTCGCCCGGATGAGCATCGCGCGCGGCCTCGGGGCAGGTTACGAGCGGAAGCCCGATATTCACGGCGTTGCGGAAGAAAATGCGGGCGAAACTTGACGCCACGACGCAGGAGATCCCTACACCAGTTATCGCAAGCGGGGCTTGCTCCCGCGAACTGCCGCAGCCGAAGTTCTCGCCCGCGACGATGATGTCGCCGTTGGCGACCTTGCGAGGGAAGTCAGGGTCGAGCGGCTCCATGCAGTGGGAGCCCAACTCGGCGGCATCGGTGGTTACCAGATAAGTCGCCGGGATGATGACATCCGTGTCAACGTGGTCGCCGAACTTGTGAACTTTTCCGCGCAGTTTCATCGCCTGCACCTCACTGCGCGCCAACTCTGGAGATGAAGTCTCTGTATTCTTCCGGGCTCAATCCCAGTTCGGCCGGCCCTGCGATGCGGCCAAGGACCGCGCTTGCAGCGACCACTGCCGGGCTCGCCAGATACACCTCGCTCTCCGGGTGGCCCATCCTTCCCACGAAATTGCGGTTCGTGGTTGAGATGCAGCGCTCGCCCTGCGCCAGAACGCCCATGTGCCCACCCAGGCACGGCCCGCAGGTTGGCGTGCTGATCGCCGCGCCCGCATCGAGGAAAATCTCCATCAGGCCCTCTCTCATGCACTGGCGGTAGATGTTCTGGGTAGCAGGTATAATTATCATCCGCACGCCCGGGGCAACCTTCCGGCCCTTGAGCACTGCCGCCGCGGACCTCATGTCCTCGATCCACCCGTTCGTGCAAGACCCGACGACAGCCTGGTCAATGTGAACCTCGCCCGCCCGGCTCAGCGTCCTGACATTGTCGGGCCGGGGCGGAAATGCGACCGACGGCTCGACCTGGGAGCAATCAATCTCGTGGACCTTGTAGTACTGCGCATCCGGGTCGCTGCGGAAGATGCGCGGCTCGCGCTTCTGGCGCGGCTTCGTCCACGCGATGGTAACATCGTCGGGCTCGAAGATGCCCGACTTTGCGCCGGCCTCGATGGCCATGTTGCACATCGTGAACCGGTCGGCCATCGCCAGGCCGCTCGCCGTCTCGCCCGTGAACTCCATCGCGCGATAGAGAGCGCCGGACACGCTGATGCGCCCGATGATGTGGAGCATCAGGTCCTTGCCGCTCACCCAGGGCTGGCGCTTGCCCTTGAGGACGAACTTCTCGGATTCGGGCACGCGCAGCCAGATCTCGCCCAGGGCCATGGCGGCCGCGAAATCGGTGCTTCCGACTCCGGTGGAGAAGGCTCCCAAGGCGCCGTATGTGCAAGTGTGGGAATCGGCGCCGATCACGCAGTCGCCCGAGACGACCAGGCCCTGCTCTGGGAGCAGGGCGTGCTCGATTCCCATGCGGCCGACCTCGAAGTAGTGCTCGATGCCGTATTCCTGGGCGAACTGGCGCATGCGCGCGGCCTGCTGTGCGGAGCGCACATCGCGGCTGGGGCTGTAGTGGTCCGGCACAAGGGCGATCCGGGACTTATCGAACACCGCCTTCGCCCCGATGCGCTCGAACTGCTCGATGGCGAGGGGCGCTGTGATGTCGTTTCCGACGATGAAATCGAGCCGCGCGTTGATGATCTGGCCAGGCTGAACCTGTGCCTGATCGCTGTGCGCCGCCAGAATCTTCTCAGTTATTGTCTGAGGCATGACCGATCCATTATACGCCAACATGGCGAGCCTTGCAAAGTTCACGGTGGTGCGTCTATAATCGCAGGCCTCGAGGAGAAATAGCCCGATGACCCTGCGTGCGGTGATTGCAGGCCTGGTGGGCGTACTCGCGCTGTGCATTGTAACGCCTTACCTGGACCTCGTTCAGCAGGGGTCGGGCATCGTCGCGAATCACCTGCCGATCGGCGTGATGTTCCTCTTCTGCATCTTTCTGACACTTGTGAACCCCCTCATCGGATGGCTGACCAAGCGCGCATTCACCCGCTCCGAAATCGCCCTGGCCCTGATAATGGTGCTGGTGGCCAGCAGCATCCCGAGCATCGGCTACGCCACTATCTTGCTGCCGCTGCTAGTGGCCCCACAGTACTTCGCCACGCCAGAGAACCGGTGGGCCACCCTGTTTCAACAGTACATCCCGTCGTGGTTCGTGCCGCACGGCAAGGATGTTGTGAAGCCATTCTACGAGGGCCTGGCCCCGCACCATTCGATACCGTGGCAGGCGTGGCTGGTTCCGCTGACGGTGTGGGCGGTGTATGCGCTGCTTTTCTGGGGTTCATACTTTTTCCTTGGTTGCCTACTAAGGAAGCAGTGGATAGAGCACGAGCGGCTCACATTTCCGCTTGCGCAGGTGCCGCTCGACATCCTCGGCCCCAGCGAACGACCAGCCGGCATGACGCCCTTCCTGCGCAACAAACTGATGTGGCTGGGGTTCCTGCTCACATTCGCATTTCACGCCAACAACAGCCTGCACATGTATTTCGGCGTCTTCCCGGAGTTCAAACTCACCGACATCGCCATCGGCAGGGGCTTCGTGGCTTTCCCCCTCAACGCATGGAGCAGCATGGTCTGGAACATCTACCCAAGCATGATAGGCATCGCGTTCTTGCTCTCCAGCGAGATCGGCTTCAGCCTCTGGTTCTTCTACTGGTTCACCGCACTGCAGAAACTCGCCATCGTCTGGAGCGGGCTGGAGGGGCCCGGCCAGGTGGGCGGCTTCAGTTCCACGGTTTTCTTTCGCGCGCAGGAGGCAGGGGCTTTCGCAGCAGTGGCGTTCTTCTTTTTCTGGGGGGCGAGAAGGCAACTGGCCGACACGTTGAGGGCCAGTTTGCGCGGTGAGAGGGACCCGAAGGACCCGCTTCGGCCGCACCTTGCCCTGGTGGCATTTGTGGTTTGCGTTGCGCTGCTGGGCCTGTTCAGCGTGATCGCCGGGATGAGTTTCTGGGCTGCGCTGATGACGATGATCATCTTCTACGTGGTGGCGATCGGGCTGACGCGCATGGTGTCGGCGGGCGGCACGATGTATGTCGAATGCTCCTTCATGCCGCACGACGTGGTGAACAATTTCCTGGGCACGCGCCGCTACGGCTTCCGCGACATGACCGTGATCCAGTTCCCGCAGCGGATCTTTATGTTCAACCAGGAGGTAACCTGGTGGCCGTATATGATGAACTCGTTCAAGATCGCGCATCACACCGGCCTGCGCGGCAGCCAGGTTGCAAGCGCGGTGCTGTTGGCGCTGGTGGTGGCGATACCCGTCTCGTGCATCAGCGCGCTGCGGCTGTATTACCACGTGGGCGGCGTCGAACTCAGTCGCAGCGTTGCCCAGGACGGAGCCAGGTGGCCGTTCGACAAGATTGCTTCTTACATAAGCAGTCCTCTGGAACCGAACAAGATGGCCATCGGCGCGACGATCTTCGGCGCGGTGTTCATGCTGCTGACGCTGTCGCTGAACCGCAGTTACCTCTGGTGGCGGCTGAACCCGCTGGCGTACATCATGGGCAGCACGGGCACGCTGCAGCAGATATGGCTGTCGGTGTTCATCGGGTGGCTGATAAGCACGCTGGTGCTGAGATACAGCGGGCTGCGCATGTATCGCCGCCTGAGGCCGTTCTTCCTCGGCCTGCTGTTGGGCGAATTCATGGCCGCCGCCTTGTGGATGATCGTTGATTACTTCACGGGCCTGAAATCCCACCGGTTGTTCCCGTGAAACGCCTCTCTGTGGCGGCACCCCGATGAATCGGGGTGCCGTGCACCGGTTCGATTGGGCAGGAGGCAGGCTCCTGCCCTACGAATTGCATTGGGCAGGAGGCAAGCCGCTGCCCCACGAAATATCGTTTCATCGAGAGGGTGAATCCGGCAGAAACAGCACGATGACCTCACGAGAGATCGTTTTGCGGACTATCAATTTCGAGGGGCCGGAGCGGATTGCGATGCGCTTGCCGGAGCCCTACCCGAACGATTTTGTATCGGTGGGCACATCGGACGATCCCAACTGGAAGCCATCGCGCACGTTCGCCCCTGAGCAGGGCGCAATGTGGGAGGACGAGTGGGGCAATGTGTGGTCGCGGCTGGACAACTTCTCGAAGGGAGAGGTAGTCAAGGGCGCGATCAAGGACTGGTCGCAACTGGACGACTATCACATGCCGACTTACGACGATCCGGCCCGCTACCAGGATGCGCGCAAGAAGTTCGCCGAGCATCCCGACCGCTTCAAGATAGGCGGCCTTCCAGGCTTCCCGTTCGCAATCATGCGCTACCTGCGGCGGATGGAGATTTTCCTCGCCGATCTTATTCTCCACCCGCGCGAAGTGCGCCGCCTCGCCGACCGCGTAACAGCCCTGCTGGTGCAGTGCATCGAGAACTGGGCAGCCGTCGGCGCTGACGGAGTGATGTTCGCCGAGGACTGGGGCACGCAGGATCGCCTGCTGGTCAGCCCGGCGATGTGGCGCGAACTGTTCAAGCCTGACTTCAAGGTCATCTGCGAGGCCGCCCGCCGCCGTAACATCACGGTCTGGATGCACTCGTGCGGCTACATTTATGACATCATCGGCGACCTGATCGGGTGCGGCATCTCGGTTCTTCAACTCGATCAGCCGGGGCTGTTCGGGATTGACCGCCTGGCCGCCGACTTTGGGGGGCGCGTAACCTTCTGGAGCCCGGTGGACATCCAGCGCGTGCTGCCGACGGGGGATGCCGAGAAGATAGAACGGTTCGCGCGCGAGATGATCGCGAAGTTGGGCGCTTGCGGGGGCGGGTTCATTGCCGGTTACTACGGGGGCAACGAGGCAATCGGCGTCCGCCCGGAGTGGCAGGATGTCGCTTGCCGGGCATTCGTGAAATACGCGCGTTTTCATTCGCAAGCCGCGCCGGCCTGACGCAAGCCGGGTGCAGGAGGCAGGTGCATTGCTCACGAATTCACTCGGCGGCGGATAAGGCAGCGCCCAGAGGCGGAGCGACCAACATGAGACTGAGGTTCGTGCCGAGGGAAGAGCGGTTCTTCGACCTGTTCGAGCAGGCCGCAAAGAACGTGGCCGCCGGCGCGGAGTTGCTCGTCGAATTGGTCAAGGATTACTCGCGCGCAGAGGAATTGCGGCGCCAGATCGAAGACGTCGAGCACGAGGGGGACATCACCACCCACGAGATCGCCGACCGCCTGAACCACACTTTCGTAACGCCCTTCGATCACGAGGACATCCAGGCGCTGGCCGGTCGCCTCGACGACATCCTCGATAACATCGAGGCGACCGCCGACCGAATGTATCTTTACGAGGCGGGTGAGCCTGCCCCGGAGATGGCGCACCTGGTGGCAGTGCTTGCTGACACCACGAAGATGGTGGAGCGTGCCGTCGGCGGGCTCAGGGATATGAAGAACACGCGGCGCACCCTCGACTACTGCATCGAGATCCACCGCCTGGAGAACGTGGGTGACGAGGACAGCCGGCTCGCGCTGGCCAAGTTGTTCAAGGGCTCTGATGCGCTCTACGCTCTCAAGTGGAAAGAGATCTACGACCACGTCGAGGACGCGATAGACAAGTGTGAGGACGTGGCCGCAATAATCGAGGGCATCGTAGTCAAGCACACCTGAACCGATGCCTGCCGTCCCCCTATATGTCATCCTGATCTGCGCCGTCGCCTTCGTTTTTGATTTCCTAAACGGTTTCCACGACGCCGCCAACTCGATCGCAACCGTGGTTTCAACGCGCGTGCTCCGTCCCATCTACGCGGTCGCGTGGGCCGCGTTCTTCAACTTCGTTGCCGCTTTCACATTCGGCGTGCACGTGGCCAACACTATGGGGAGGGGAATAGTCCACGAGGGGGCGGTGAACAACGAGGTAATTCTCGCGGCCCTGGTCGGCGGCATCGCGTGGGACCTTATCACCTGGTATCTGGGGCTGCCGACCAGTTCATCTCACGCCTTGATAGGCGGCCTGGCAGGGGCTGCAGTCGTCAAGTCTGGCGTGGGCTCGCTGCAAACCGCCAACCTGATCAAGGTCTCGGCCTTCATCGTGCTTTCTCCCGTCATTGGCCTGGTGCTCGGCCACATAATCCGCAGCGCGGTGAGCCGACTGTTCTGGCACAGTTCCCCAAAGTCCACGGCCTGGCTTTTTAGGCGGCTGCAACTGCTCTCAGCTGCGCTCTACAGCCTCGGGCACGGAACCAATGACGCGCAGAAGACGATGGGCATCGTCGCCATTCTGCTTTACACCAATGGCTATCTGAAGCCCTTCCACGTGCCCACCTGGGTGATACTGACCGCCCATGCTGCTATCGCTTTGGGCACAATGGCCGGAGGGTGGCGCATCGTCAAGACGATGGGAATGCGCATCACGAAGTTGGTGCCGGTTGACGGATTCTGCGCCGAACTCTCCGCCGCCGCCTCGCTCTTCGGCACCGCCAAGGCTGGCATTCCGGTCAGCACCACGCACACGATCACGGGAGCCATCGTCGGCGTCGGCGCTACCCGCCGCCTGTCCGCCGTGCGCTGGGGGATCACCATCGGCGTCGTCTGGGCGTGGGTGCTCACGATCCCCTGCGCGGCGCTGATCGCCGCCGCCACCCGGTTTCTGCTGGCGCTCGTCAAGTAGCCGTCGCGGGCGAGGAACGGCTGCGCTCACGGGGAAACTCGCAACAGTAAGATGCGCAGGAAGAAGCGGCTGCTTTTTCTGTTATTCCTGGTGATTGTCGCCGCCGCGTCTTTTCTTGTCTTGCGCCAGCGGCGCTTGCGTTTCCCCAAGGGGATCGTGATCCACCATTCAGCCAGCCGCATGTTCGAGGGCAGCCGCCTGATCGGCATCGAGGACGTGGCTCGCTGGCATGCCAGGCGCGGCCTGGGCAATATATTCCGCGGAAAGGTCTATCACGTCGGCTATCATTTCATAATTCGCGCAGACGGAAGAATTGAGCGGGGCCTGCCGGAAGATTGCTGGGGCAGCCACGCCACTCGCGGCAATGATTGTCTCGGAATCTGCCTGATCGGGGACTTCAGTTCGCGCGATAACCCACGCGGCAAGAAAGGGCCGCTGACCCCCACGCGCCGGCAAATGGCCTCCCTCTTTTCGCTTTGCCGCCGCCTAGTGGACAAGTATCACTTGCCGGTTTCGTCCGTTCGCACGCATCGGCAAGTTGATGGCGACACGGAATGCCCGGGTGACCGCTTCCCGTTTTCGGCGCTGCTTGCCGAGTTGCGCCGCCGAGCCAGCGACAGAGAGTGAGTTCCGGCGCGCGGCGGGCCTGCGGCGCTAGAGAGGCTCGTCAAACGCGGCGAATTCGAGGGAAGCGAACCGCTGCAGCCAGTCGGGCGACGGCTGGCGCGAAAGGCAGCGGTAGGCTCTGGAGGAGTTCTCGATGACTTCGGCATCGAATGGGCTGGAGGGGTCGAGACGGCAGACATCGCACAGAATTCGTTCGGGGCCTTCGCGCCCCGCGCGCGCGGTTATTTGCGCGTCGGCGGGATAGAGTTCTCCCTTCTCATCCGGCGCGCTGAAGAGCAGGGCGCAGGCGAGAGTCAGCGTGGTGTATGGGGCGGGAACTCCCTCCTGCTGATGCAGCCTGAGGGCGCCGATGATGCGCTCCTCCGGCCCGAGTTTTCTGGGCAGGTCTCTTCCGACGCGGTGGACTGTATCCCCAAGCGCCCGGTTTGCGAATCTTCTCAGGAGGTCTTCGATGTGCTCGCTCTGGTCGTGCTCATCGAACTCATACGGGTAGCGCAGCATCAGGGCGCGCGCCGATTCCCACATCGCCTGCCGGGCAGCATTTTGAACCTCGCGGTCGTCGAGCACCTGCCACGTGAACACGGCATCGGGATGAACGACGTGGCCGATGTAGGCAGCGGCGGCGTGGCCCAGATTATGGATGAAGAGTTTCCGGTCAACGTATGCCGCGATGTTGTCCTTCGCGTCCAGCCCCGGAACATCGGGAACCGGCCCCAGGAACCCGCGCCGGTCAACGATTAGGGTGTTGAACGCCTCCGCGTACAGAAGCAGTGGGTCGCTGCGGCGCACATCTTCCGGCATGATGGGGACCATCTTGCCGATGCTTGTCTCGATCAGGCCGACCATCTTATCGAAAGGGAAGTCCGCCGGCAGCAGCGGCTTCAGCCCATCGCGGAAGAGTTCCGCGCCGCGAAGAACGTTCTCGCAGATCAGGATGTCGAGCGGGCGCTTGCTTGCACCCCTTCGCTCGAGAGCGGCGGCGATGAGTGCATAGACCGACGGCAGGGCATATGCTCCCACCGCTGTTGCCGCAAGGTCGGCGGAGGCGATTTCGCGCGCCACCGCATCCTGGTCGGCGGCGTCGAGCGCGCGGATGTTTTCAATGCAGATCTCTTCGGGGTTCTCGTCCTTGATGAGTATGCGATAGCGGCGCTCTTTCTGCAGAAGGCGGACCAGTTCAGAGTTGACATCGGCGAAAACCACTTCCCAGCCGGCGCGCGCGAACAACTGGCCGATGAAGGAACGGCCGATGTTGCCTGCGCCAATCTGGACGAGTTTCATGGGTCAAGCGGCTGCGCCCGGGAACGACCAGGTCAGGCCGCCATCGGGGACGAACTGGCGCAGGAATTCTGCCGTCTCGCTCAACTCGCGCAGCAGCGTCTTTTCGTCTTTCGTAGAGGACGGGATTATCTCCGCGACGAGGTGGCAGCGCTCGACGGGCTTCATACATGAGGCGAGCGGGCCGGCTACGAACTGCTCGTGCGATGCGCGCAGGGCATCCAGCACCTTCGGCACCGACACGTGCCCCTGGGCATTGTATTGCGGGGTGAAAGGCCAGTGCGCGCTCGCCGTCGGGATGGTCTGCTGGACGTGGACTACTTCGGCGACCGCGCCGAAGCGCCGAACCCATTCCTCGTAACTGGTGTCCGGGTGCGACAGGCCGTAGTTCTGGCCTGCCTGGTGGCCCACGTCAACCGTGAGATAGACGGGCACGCCCTCATTGCCCGTGTTCACCTCGCGCAGGAACGCTTCCCCCTGGGCCAGGGTCCACGGTATTTCACTTGGGACATACATCTGCTCATCGTAAATCGCCGCCAGGCCCTTTTTCTTTGCGATCACCGCCAGTTCGCGGAACTGCTGGACGATGTTGTTCCACGCGGCCTGGGTGCGCATGGGGTCATCGAGGACTTCAACCGAGAAAGCGTCCCAGTGGCCGCCGATGCGATCGGTGCCCATCTCGAGGGCGATGTCCATCGTCTGCTCGATCCATTCCCTCATGCGGCGGCGGCAGGCGGGGTTGGTGTGAGACAGCCCATGAAAACGGTGCGTCGCGACGCCGGTGTAGATGTCAATTATGGTAACGCCGAACTCCTGCGCGGCGGCTTTGATCTCGCGCGCGGTTTGCATCTGGTAAGCGCGGTCGCCGCTGAAGAACGGGTCGAGCACATCGGCGCAGAATTCGTGATAGCGGTAGCCCACCTCGCGCGTCAGGCGCATGAAATTGCGCGGCTCCTCCCACCGGCGCGTGATGAAAGCGCCGTTGACTGCGATGTCAATGTGCACGGTTCGCGCGCTCAACGCATCTCCTGTCCGCCGGTAACGTTGATCGCCTGTCCGGTCATGTATGATGATTCGTCGCTGGCCAGGAAGACCAGCACATTCGCGACATCGTCGTATGTGCAGCCGCGGCCCATCGGCACCTGCTCCTCGTATTTGCGCCGCACTTCCTCGGCGGTAATGCCCCAGCGCTTTGCGTATTGCTCGTAGAGGCTGTCTTTCCACAGCGGCGAATCGAGCAGGTTGCCGGGGCAGATCGCATTGACCCTGATTCCGCACGGAGCGAGTTCGAGCGCGAGGCTCTGGGTCAGGCCGATGCCGCCGAACTTGGCGGCGGCGTATGCTGAATTGCGGAAACTGCCCCTCTTGCCCGACTTGGAATTGATCTGGATGATGACGCCGCTTTTCCGCGGGATCATCACGCGCGCCGCCTCGCGCGCGCAGTGGTAGTATCCGATCAGGTCCACCTCAATGACTTTCTTCCAGAGCGCAGGATCGAGTTCAGTTATCTCGCCCGAGTGCAGAACGCCCGCATTCGCGACCATGATGTCCAGCCGTCCGAATTGGGCGGCTGTCTGGTCAACCATCGCAGCGACCTGGGCCAGGTCGGTTACGTCGGCCTGGACTGCGAGCGCTTTGGTGCCATGCTGCGCCTCAATCCGCGCAGTGACTTGCCTGGCTTTTTCCAACTGGATATCGGCGACGGCAACGTTGCAGCCTTCCTTCGCAAGGCGATGCGAGAGCGCCTCGCCCAGGCCCTGCGCTCCGCCGGTAATGATTGCGATTCGGCCCTCAAGTCTTGCGCTCACTCTCCCTCCTTATCGGAGCCCATGCCAAGAACGCTTGGGTCTGTCACCCTGAGTCCGCCAGCTGGCGGACGAAGGGTCTCACAAGACCGCGCCCTGCATCGAAAGACAGTGCGCGCATGGTGAGATTCTTCGCTTCGCTCAGAATGACATTTTTCATCACGTTGTCGCTTCCTCCGACCGGCTCTTGGGAAGCGCGATTCGCAGTAACTCATTTTCGGCCTCCCTGGTCCAGGCCTCGCCAGGGCCGAGAAGGTTGTGCACGGATGGGAGGCTGAAGCGCAGTTCTGGGAGTTCGGTGAGCGGGAAGTCCTCGATCTGGGGGAAGATGACGACGCGGCCAGTGACCTTTCCTCCCTTGACCGCTGCGACGCCGTCCCACATCGCGGACATCCCACCGATCGCGGCGACGGATTGATTGGGCGCGATTTCCCCCGAGGCGGCCATGCGCACGGTGTCTTCAAGGTCGCGGGTTCGGGAGCCGCTGCTGCCGTAGATGCGGCAGCCATTGCAGATCAGTCCATAGTCAATCTTCGCCATCGTGCCGCGTGCGACGCCGGCGAATATGTTGAGAACGCCGCCGGGCGCGAGGAATGTGGAAGCCTGCTCGGTTACCGCGGGCACCGGCGCGAGGACGACGATGTCATCGAAGCCGCGGCCGCCGGTCAGTTCGCTTACCCTTTGGGCAAAGGCATCGGGCGACAGGGCGGCGCTGTTCAGGACGGTGAGTTGCTTGCCCCCCGCCAGGGAGGCGCAGCGGTCGCGCAAGATGGCGATGCGCCGGTCGTCTATATCGGTTGCAAGGATGAGGGATGGGCCGTTTGGCATCTGCAGCGCGCGCTGCACGTGCATCTGCCCGAGCGGGCCTGCGGCCCCGATGATCCAGGCGCACCCTCCGGGTGCAAGTTCGCTGTCTCTGCCTTGCGAGTATGCTGCCATGGGGTCGTCACCGCGGCAGCCGAGATGCTGAACGGAATCGTAGTGAACGCGGCCGATATCCAGTGCGGCGGGCCTGGGAACTGGTTTCGGGCACGCGACAGCCAGGGCCCCGCCGCGAGCAAGCAGCGGTTCGCAAGCCTCGACATCAGCAGGCGACGCAGCAAAAAGCAGCAGGTCGTCAACTCCGGGGATGTTCTCTCTCTTCAGCAGGTCGGCGAGTTCCTGGACGGATTCAGTAGAGATGACTCGTGCCGGCCGGCCGCCAACGGGAAGCACGCTGACAGCGCGCTTGAGCGCGTCGGTCGCCTGCTCTCCGATGGCGGCCGCTATCCCGTCCACCTTCAGGGCGCGCCGCTGCTTGATGCGATATGCCGCGACAACGCACGCCCACGGCTCGGTAAGCGCGGTTTCGGCGTAGCCTGCTTCGGAGCCGACGGGAATCAGGTAGGAACCTTCATCACCACGAAGCACAGGGTCGCCGACCAGGCTGTATTGAGCCATGCCGCCCCAGAGAACATAGCCGTATGTTATCGCCTTGCCGTGATAGTAAACATCGGCCTGGATCACGAATCGGTCGCCGACGCGATACTGGCTTTCCATTCCGGCTCCTACGGCGACCACTGTCAGAGCGCATTCGTGGCCGGGCACGACCGGCTCTTTCATCAGGTCGCGCCCGAAGATGCGGGGGTGGTTGCTTCCCTGCTCGATGACTTTCACGTCGCTGAAGCAGATGCCGATGGCGTCCACGCGGAGCAAGACTTCCCCGCGGCCAGGTCGCGGCAAGGGAACGCGCACCGGCGCCTTATTGACCCCGAACTTGTCCATCCCCTGCCCCAGCACTTGCCAGGCGAGCATCGTCTCAGGCAGGGGGTCGCGGGCGGCCCGGTATCGCTCAGGAACGTCGGTCACGGGAATGCTCTGCGCGCAGCCTCTTGATGCGGTAAGTTTCATCGGGGCGGGTGACAATCCTCGCCACCTGTTTGCTCGAAAGGAAGCGCGGCCCCCCGAACCACATCGTTCCTATGAGAACACGCGCGAACTTGTCCCACATGATGGTGGTAGCCTCGACATCGGCGCCAGTCGAGCCAAGGGCTATCACTCCATGGTTTTGAAGCAGGACGGACTTCGGCGCTTCACCGTAGCGGTCGAGGTGCTTCAGCACAGCCTTCTTTATCCCCTGCGCCAGCGGCGGACCAGGGTCACGGTAGCCAACCCAGACCGGCGCAAGCCCGCAGAACACGATTTCCTCGGGGAACAGGTGCCCGGTCAGCATCTTCCTTCCGTCGCGCGCGCAGAGGAAGGAGTTGACGGAGACGGGGTGCGTATGGCCCACGAAGTTGACGCCTGGGAGGGTCAATAAGAAAGCATGAAGGCAAGTCTCGACGGATGGGTGCGCCTTGTCGCGGGCGTCCGCCTTCGCGGCAATCAGGCCCGCCTTGATCTGGTCGTCTGTCATCGGCCCGCGCTGCAGCATTGCAAGCGTCGGCTTGAAAAGCACCTCAACGAACGAGTCCCTTTGCGCCTGGCCCAGGCGCGCGCCGCTAGCCTTCACCCAGAACGACCTGTCGTCTATCTTCGCGGCTGTGTTGCCTTCGCCCAACGCCGCGAAGTCGCGCTCCGGCGCGCCCAGGTTCCTCGACATCTGCACCAGGGCGTCGAGCACCGCTGCCTTGCTTGGTCTGTTTCTCATTCCGCCTCTCTCGAGTATCCAATGTTGTGTAGGGCAATCCGCCGGCTGGCGGATTGCCCTACACCTGCCGCTCGACGGCGATTGCGTATGCGCCGCCGCTGCCGAAGCAGATGGTCGCGATGCCGCGTTTATGACGATAGCGTTTCATGGCGTGCAGCAGGGTGGTCAGGATGCGCGCGCCCGCTGCTCCGAACGGATGGCCGAGAGCGATCGCTCCGCCGTGCACGTTGATCTTCATCGGGCTGAACGCCTCGAAGAACAGCGGCAGCTGCACCCCGAATGCCTCGTTGGCCTCGATGATCTCGAAGGGTTCTTTGTCGCCGCTCTGCTCCAACGCGCCGCGCAACTCAGCCACCGCATCAACCGGCCTGCCGAGGAAATCGGCAGCCGCGCCGTCCAGCCGGGCGTAGCCGAGGATGCGCGCCATCACAGGCAAGCCAAGTTCGCGCGCCGTCTGCGGCGTGGTCAGCACGACCGCTGCTCCTCCGTCGGCAGGAACCGAGGTGTTGAAGGCCGATGCGATGTCATCGGGCTTCTCCTCGATCACGCGGCGCTGGTCTTCTTCGCTCACCAACTCGTCGCGAGAGGCATCGCCCACCGGCACGATCTCCTCAGCAAGAGCCCCGCTCTCAGTTGCCTGCCGCGCTTTCCGGTGGCTGTCGGCGGCGAGTTCGTTCACTTGCTCGACGCTGTAGCCCATCTTCTTCGCAAACGCCAGCGCATACTCGCGCATGAACTTCTTCTCGCGCGCCCAGAACAGACCGTCGTGGGCAGTTGCGTCCTTGATCTCGACAGCGCTGAGTTGCTGCTCCAGGTCCTCGCCGAAGGCGAAACGGTAGGCCCCCGCGCGCTTCACCTTCACGCGCATTCCGGGATCATACGGCCCGGCCTTCTTCCAGAAGCGCGGGCCGAGCAGATACGGGGCATTCGATCTCGATTCCATCCCTCCCGCGACCGCAATGCGGGACGCGCCGCAGAGCACCATCTCGGAAGTTACGCAGATGGCGTCAAGGGCCGAGCCGCACACCGATTCCATCGCCCGCGTGTGCACAGTTTCGGGAAGCCCGGCTCTCAATGCCGCCTCCTTGGCTGGCGCTTCGCCATAGCCGCATGAGACGACGATACCCATCGAGACCGTATCCACCTGCGCGGGGTTCAAGCCCACCTTCTGCACCGCGGCGCGGATCGCATGTGCCCCTAGTTCCACCGCATCATGACGCGCAAGGATGCCGTCGAACCGCCCGACGGGCGTGCGCGCGGCGGAGACTATGACAATCTTCGATTCGAGCAATCTGACCATGTGCCGACCTGTGTTGTGCTAGCGGCGCATGAGGTCCATCACGGCTTTCACCGTGCTCTCGACATTGGGCAGGTTCGCCTGCTCCAGCACCTGCGACATCGGCGGCGGAACCTCCTGCGCGGCCAGAATGGCGATGGGCGCCTTGAGCGCGTCGAGGGCAAGCAACTGGACCTCGTGCGCGATGTGCTCGGCAAAGCACCCGGTCTTGGGTGCCTGACAAAGGCACAGCACCCTGCCGGTCTTGCGAACGGAAGAGACAATAGTCTCCACATCCAGCGGGACCAGGGTGCGCGGATCAACGACTTCCGCGCTCACGCCGTGATCAGCCTGCAAGCGCTCGGCTGCCTGCCTGGCGATCTCCGCCATATAGGAGTATGCAACGATCGTGACATCGCTTCCCTCGCGCTGCACGGCTGCGACGCCGATGGGGACGGTGTAATTATCCTCGGGCACCGGCCCCTTCTCCGTGTAGAGCAACTGGTGCTCGATAAAAACCACCGGGTTGTCATCGCGAATCGAAGCCTTGAGCAGCCCCTTCACATCGTACGCCGTTGACGGCGCGACGACCTTCAGGCCCGGGAATTGTGTCACGAACGCCTCCAGGCTCTGCGAGTGTTGGCCCGCGTAGCCCCTGCCTCCGCCGATGGTTGTCCTTATTACCATCGGGATGGTGGCCTTGCCGCCGAACATGTAGCGCGTCTTCGCAACCTGGTTGCCCACCTGGTCGCCAGCCAGCAAGATGAAATCAATATACATGATCTCGCAAACCGGCCGCAGGCCCACCATCGCCATTCCGCACGCCGCCCCCACGATCGCCGCCTCTCCCATCACCGTGTTGAAAACGCGCTTGCGCCCGAAGATCTCGAAAAGCCCCGCGGTCACCTGGAAGGCGCCCCCGTATTCCGCCACGTCCTCGCCGAACAGGATCACGCGTCGGTCGCGCTGCATTTCCTCCATCAGGGCCTCGAACACCGCGTGGCGCTGCAAGATGCGGCCCTCGCTGTCGCGCGTCGGCCGCCGCGCCGCGCGCAGCACCTCGATGGTCTTATACTTGTCCCCGATTCCGTCAGAGGTGGTATCGCTGAGAAGGCCTTCGCACATTGCGGCCGGGTCGGGGTCAGCGGCGCGCGCTGCTTTCTCGGCGGCGCGGTGAACGCGCTCCTCCACGCGGCGCTGCATCTCGTCAATCTGGTCGCCTGTCAACAGCCCGGCCTCTTGCACCTGCGCGCGAAACGTTGCGACCGGGTCTCGCGCACGCCATGCTTCCTCTTCCTGGCGGCTGCGATACTTGACGCGCGCATCGGACAGCGAATGACCGTAATAGCGGTAGGTCTCGCACTCCAAGAGCACGGGGCCCTTGCCATCGCGGCACAGTTGCGCTGCGCGCAGCACTGCGTCGCGCACGGCAAGCACGTTCATCCCGTCAACCACCTCCGCGTGCAGCCCCTCCGCATTGTAGGCAGCGCCGTATTGCGCCAGGTAGTCAACTCCGGTAACTTCGCCTCGATCCTGCCCTGTCATGCAGTACTGGTTGTTTTCTATCAGGAAGATGACAGGCGCGCCGCGCTCGAATTGCCTCATGCTGGCAAAGATTGCACACTCGTGAAATATGCCTTCGCTCGCGGCGCCGTCGCCGAAAAAAGAAAGCACGACAGCGCCGCTGCCCAGCGAGTCGCACGCCAGCGCAGCCCCGGTAGCGATCCCGATGCTGCCCCCTACGATCGCGTTTGCTCCCAGGTGCCCAAACCTGAACTCGGCTATGTGCATGCTGCCGCCGCGGCCGCGGCAGTAGCCGTCTTCCTTCCCGAACAGTTCCGCGTAGGTGCGATACAGGTGAAGGTCAATCGCCTCTTCCAGCAAGGCCTCGCGGCTCGACCTGTCGCCTGGCCTGCCGAGGTGGGCGGCAAGTTGTTCCTGGGGCATGCGCCGAAGAGCGAACGAGACCTTGGCGATCGAGTGGCCGTGCCCGCGATGACTGCTTGTGATGTAGTCGCCGGGATTGATCGCCGATACGCCGCCGATCGCCACCGCTTCCTGCCCCGCCGAAAGGTGAGTAGCGCCGACGAACTTGAAACCCGGCATTGGCTCGAATTTCCCATCGCGCATCGCGGCGATGCTCTCCTCGAACACGCGCACGGTCATCATTTCCTCAAGCAGGACGATTGCCTCTCCGCCAGTCAGGCGCTTGCTTACTTCATCCTTGAGCGTGCCGGAATACTGATACTTGGGTATCTCGCGCAGGCGGATAACGCCCGGCTCGCATTCTGGAAGCACATCCAGTTCTTTTACCATCCGGTCTCTCCAAGGCGATCGTTACTCAGCAGTATAGGGGCCGCGGCGCGCGCCTGTCAATGCGCGCAGGAAAGGCAGCGCGCAGCGCAGAACCATGCGCCATTCCATCGAATAGGGGACCATGGGAAGGACGGAAGAATGGCGCGAGCCGAAGAGATCATCGAGCAGCTTTCGCCGAGGGTACAAGGCTGGCGGTACAAATTCGGGGGAGAGCCGGGCCTGGAGAAACCGGATGTTGATGATTCATCCTGGGAAATCGTGAACGTCGGCCACGCATGGGAGGGCGAGAACACCAATGTCTGGTACCGCAAGGCGATCACGATCCCCGAGAAGTTCCTTGGTTTCCCAATCGGTGGTCAGCCCGTTCGTCTGAGGCTCACGGTTGACGATGACGGCGAGGTTTTCGTGAACGGGGAGCGCGTTCAGTCGTTCCACTGGGATCAGGGCAATGCGGTCATCACGAAGTCGGCGCGGCCTGGCGAGAAGATACACATCGCGCTGCTCGGCAAGAACCGCGGCGGCCCGGGGCGGCTGCTGGAAGCGCGACTGGAGGCGAACGCGGTATCCGATATCCTCGCGCGACTCAGGCAGCACCTGGCGAGCGTTCATTCAGCAGGGGTGATGGTCGAGGCGGTCAGCGAGCCGCGCTGGCAGGAGACAATCGCGCACGCCGAAAGCCTGCTCGACCTCAATGCTGCCAACAGCGGCGACCGCGAGCGCCTGGAGCGCAGCATGGCAGCATCAGAGCAAGCGCTTGCTCCGCTGGAACCGCTCCTGAAGCAGTTCCGCATAACCCTGTTGGGCAATGCGCACATTGACCTGGCCTGGCTTTGGCCCTGGAGCGAGACTGTCCAGGTCTGCCGCGACACCTTCTCGAGCGCCCTTGACCTGATGGACAAGTTCCCCGGGTTTGTGTATGCCCAGAGCCAGGCGCAGGCATACAGGTGGATGGAGGAATATCAGCCCCAGATTTTCGAGGCGATCCGCTCCCGCGTCAAGGAAGGCCGATGGGAAATCGTCGGAGGAATGTGGGCGGAAACCGATGCCAATGTTCCCTGCGGCGAGTCTTTCGTCCGGCAACTGCTCTACGGCAAGCGCTATTTCATGCACAAGTTCGGCATCGAGCCGACGGTCGGATGGCTGCCCGACACGTTCGGCTTCAACTGGAACCTGCCCCAGATACTGAAGAAGGCGGGCTGCCCATATTTCCTGACCACAAAGATAAACTGGAACGACACCACGCGATTCCCCCACGTCCTTTTCTGGTGGCAGGGGCCCGATGGATCACGCGTACTGACATACCAGCCCGTCTGCGGCTACGGCGAGTCGGTCAGGCGCGATGTTCTGGCGCGCAACTTGAGCGAGCACTACCGGCGAACGGGGCTGAAGGACATCCTCATCCTGTACGGCCGCGGCGACCACGGCGGCGGCCCAGCGCCCGCCGAACTTGAAGAGGCAGCGGACCTGGCGGCAAATCCGCGCTACCCTCAGGTTGTGCTTGGGACTGCGGCTGAATGGTTCAAGGCGCAGGAGACCGCCGCCAACCTGCCGACCTGGAACAGCGAACTGTATCTTGAGTACCATCGCGGCACCTACACCTCGCAGGCGAGGACCAAGCGGAACAACCGCCGCAGCGAGGTGTTGATGAACGCCGCCGAACTTTTCTGCTCGTGGGCTCACATTAGAGGCTGGGATGAATATCCACTCAACGACCTGAACGCAGCCTGGGAAAAAATCCTGATGAACCAATTCCACGACGTGCTTCCCGGCTCCAGCATACCGCGCGTCTATTTCGAGGCCCAGGACGACTACCAGCAGGCATTTTCGCTAGCCGAGGGAGCCCTGCATTGCGCCTTGAAAGCGATCGCCCGCAGGATAGATACGAGCGGAATGGGCGAGGCGACCCTTGTGGCGTTGAACCCGCTCTCTTGGGACAGAACTGATCTGGTCGAGGTGGAAGTCCCGGCCGAGGCCGTTCCCGCAGGCCCTGCCATATGTGCTGTTGACTCGAACGGGGCTCACACTCCCGTGCAGGTGATCGCTCAGTCGAAAGCCAGCAAGAGGATAATCTTCGTCGCGGAGTCGGTGCCCGCTGTGGGCTACAAGTTATATCACCTTGAGCAGTGCCCGGCTGCGGGGCACGCTCGCGGTATCCCGCTGGCAACCGAGGCCGGCATGGAGAACGACTACTTTCACATCGCCTTTGACCCCGATACCGGCGCGTGCTCGCGTATCTACGACAAGAAACACAAGCGCGAGGTGCTCGACGGCAGAGGCCTCGGATTCGATCTTCAGACTTTCGGCGACGATGGAAACAACTGGGACATCCACCTCAACTTCAGAGATCGGCCGATCCCGCTCGACCGGGGAGTGGAAGTCCAGGTCATCGAGACCGGTCCCGTGCGCACCATCGTGCGCGTTACAAGGCAACTGCGTCCCTCGACGTTCAAGCAGGACTATGTGCTCTACCGCAACCTGCCGCGCATTGACTGCCTGTTCAATGTTGACTGGCATTCGAAGCACACGTTACTGAAGTGCGCTTTTCCACTCAGCATCCAGGCACCGAAGGCAACCTATGAGATTCCGTATGCGGTCATCGAGCGCTCGACCGGCGAGGAAACGCCCGAGGAGGCCGCCAAGTTTGAGGCATGCGCGCAGAGATGGGCTGACATCAGCGCCGACGGATACGGGGTCAGTCTGCTGAACAACCCAAAGTATGGGCACGACATCAAGGGCAACCTGATGCGAATCACGCTGCTGCGCTGCCCTACTAGCCCAGACCCCGACTGCGATGTTGGCTGGCATCGTTTCTCGATCTCGCTGTATCCGCATGCGGGCGACTGGCGCCAGGCCGAAACCGTGCGCCGGGGCTACGAGTTCAACTATCCGATGCTCGTTCTGCTGGAGCCTGCGCACCCGGGAGAACTTCCCGGCCAGATATCATTCCTGCGGATCGAGCCTGCCAATGTCGTGCTGTCGGCGGTGAAAAAGGCCGAGGACTCTGATGAACTGGTCTTGCGCTGGTATGAGATTCACGGCGAGCGCGCGGCGGCGACAATAACGCTCCCGAAGGACGCAAAGTCTGCTTGCGAGACCGACCTGTTGGAGCGGGAAACCCATCCAGTGCGGATTGCCGACCGGACGCTAACCCTCGAAACAGGGCCATTCGAGATTAAGACAGTAAGGGTGCGGTTCTGAGCGGGAGCCCGTGCTGCGATCGCTGGCTCACCGAGCGGCTCCCTCGCAACATGAATGGCAACGCCTGATGTGCGGCGCGGGCCTCCTTCGAGGGGGCTCACGCCCAGGGCTATTCTGGTCGGGCTGGCCGGAACGGCCGTCCTGGGCCTCGTCACGCCCTATTCCGACCTTTACCTGCGCACAACCTGGATCGCCGCCTGCCACCTGCCAATAGGCGCTTTCCTTCTCTTCATCATCCTGGCCGGGCTCGCCAATGTCGCGCTGAAGGCCATCGCCAGGCCGCTTGGCCTGAGCCACCGCGAAGTGCTGGTCTCATACTGCATCATGCTCGCCGGCGCCGGCATTCCGGCCTTCGGCCTGACGGAATACGTTATCCCGACGCTCACCGGCGCTTTCTACTACCAGACGCCTGAGAACGGGTGGGTCGCGAGTTTCTTCAAGCACATCCCCCAGTGGTTCGTTCCAGTTGACCTTCGGCATTACGGCATCTCTCACCCATCCGGCTCGTGGGTCTATGCGCTCTATGCCCACCTGCCGCAATCATGGCACCCCGCCGCGCCCGAATTGGCCCGCACTTTCAACGAGGGCCTGGCGCAAGGGCCGGCAGAATCGTGGCTGGCAACCCTGCGCGCAATGCCCTACCAGGCGTGGATCGTGCCCCTGTGCGCCTGGACGCTGATGGCCTATGTGCTCTTCTTCATTTACCTGTGCATCAGCGTCATCCTGCGGCGGCAGTGGGTCGAACGCGAGCGCCTGACATTCCCGCTGGTGCAGGTGCCGCTCGAAATATCGGGCCAGGAACCGACCGGGCTGCTGCCGCCGTTTTTCCGCCAGCGCCTGATGTGGGTGGGGTTCGCTGTGCCGATGGTGCTGTATTCGATAAACAGCATCCACCACTATTTCCCATCGTCCCCGGAGATACCGCTCAACTGGCCGCTGGAGCCGTTCTTTCGCACGCATCCCTGGAACCAGATCGGAATCCTGCAGGCGTGGACTCACTTCAGCGTGATCGGCTTCAGTTTCTTGCTGCCGCTCGAGTTGTCCATAAGCCTGTGGCTCTTCTTCTTCCTGTATAAGGCGGAGGGGATATTCATCGCGTGGCTGGGCTACGACATCATCAACGTCCCCAACTACCCCGTACCCTCCTACGCTGCAATGCAAATGTTGGGCTCTTTTCTGTTTCTGGGTGGAGGCATGGCATATGCAGCCCGCGATCATCTTTCGCGAGTGTGGCGGGCGGCTATCAGGCGCGCGCCGGATGACCCGACAGAGCCCTTGCCCTACCGCGTCGCTGTCTGGGGATTGATCGGCGGGATTCTCGCGCTCTCGCTGTTCTGGCAGGCCGCCGGGCTGCCACTACCGCTCGGCATTGTGGTTTGCGTCCTTTTCCTGATAACCGCGATCTTGCTCACGCGCTTCGTTTCCGAGGGCGGCCTGCTCTTCATTCAGGCCCCCTTCCGTCCCACGGACATGATGGCGGTATTCGTCGGAACCACGCCGCTCGGCCCGAGAAATCTGACTGTCCTTGCCTACCTTGAGCGCGGGCTCAGCATATTCGACCTGCGCGGCTTCCTGATGCCTTTCATGATGGACATCTGGAAGATCAGCGATTCATCGGGACTGAACAAACGGCGACTCGTTCCCGCACTGTTGGCCGGAGTACTGATTGCAACCATAACATCCTACGTGTCGCTGCTCGTGATTTGCTACCGCTACGGCGCCGTGACCCTCGAGCCATGGTTTGCCATCTGGTCGCCGCAGCAGCCCTTCCAGGTGCTCAAGTCATATCTGGAATCGCCGGTTGAGCCCAATGCGGCGAACATCGAACTGATCGGAGCGGGCGGCTTCGTAACATGGATCTTGATCGTGATGCGAATGCGTTACCCCTGGTGGCCGCTCCACCCCATCGGCTATGCGATGGGCCCTTCGTGGCCGATGATTCAACTGTGGTTCTCGATCATGGTGGGCTCGATAATGAAGGGGCTGATCCTGCGCTTCGGCGGCATGAGCCTTTACCGCAAGAGCAGGCCGCTCTTCCTGGGGCTTGTGCTGGGCGAGTTCACCGTCGCCGGCATGTGGATCGTGATTGACACCATCACCGGCATGCGCGGCCACCGCTTCTTCCTGTTCTGATCGGCGTAGGGCAAGGGCTCGCCCGCCCTGATCCGCCAGCCGGCGGACGAAGGGTCCCTTGCCGAAGCAGGTGCGGGCGAAGCGCCGCTTCGCCCCTACATCAGCAAGGGTGCCTGTCAGATCGCGCGCGAGTCGCCGCCGTCAATGTTGATGCTCGCGCCGGTGATGTAGGCTGCGCGTTCGCTGGCCAGAAAGATCACCAGGTCTGCAACCTCCTCTGGGCGGCCCAGCCTGCCCAGAGGGATGCCTGACTGGCGCGCCATCTGTTCAGCGTATTGGTCAAGGGGCACGTCGGGGGCATCGCGCTGGCGCGCGCGTTCAACCTGGTCGGTCAGAATGCCGCCGACGTTGACGCTGTTCACGGTAACCCCGAACGCGGCCAGTTCGAGCGACAGGTTCTTGCTGAATGCCATGCACGCCGCCCTGTTCACGCTCGCAACGATCACGCCCGGGCTGGCTTCCTTTCCAATCGTCGCGTTGATGTTGATTATCCTGCCCCGCCCCTGCGCCTTCATGTGGGGGATCACCGCCCGACAGCAGCGGATCATCGAGAACTGCTTCACGCGCGCATCTGCCTCCCAGTCCTCATCGGTCATCTCCTCGAACCTGCCCGGATGCGCGCGGCCCGCATTGTTCACCAGGATGTCAACGCGGTCGAACCGCTCGACAACAGCCCGCACCAAACGCTCAACATCGTCGGGGATCGTAACATCTGCTGCCACAGCAAGCACTTCAGCGCCGGTCTGCGCGCGAATCTCGTTGGCCGTCTCCTGGAGCAAGTCATCGCGCCGCGCGCAGATTGCTGCGCGCGCCCCCTCGCGCGCGAATGCGAAAGCGCACGCCCTCCCGATCCCCCTGCTGCCGCCCGTGATGAGCGCGACCTTGCCGGCCAGGCCGAGTTCCACGTCAACCACCCTGTGCCTTCACAGGATGTAGCGGCTGAGGTCAACGTTCCGCGCCAGGCTGCTGAGCCGCTCCTGCACATAGGCTGCGGTGATGCGCACGGTTGTGGGGGCGATGTCGCTGGCGTGGAAGGAGACTTCCTCCAGCAGACGCTCCATGATCGTGTGCAAGCGGCGCGCGCCGATGTCCTCTGTCTGCGCGTTCACCTCGGCTGCGATCTTCGCGATCTCGGCGATCCCGTCTTCGGTGAATTCGACCGTGACGCCCTCAACGGCCAGCAGGGCAGTATATTGCTTGACCAGGGAGCTCTGCGGCTCGGTCAGGATGCGGGCGAAATCCCCCTCGGACAGGCTTTTCAATTCCACGCGCAGCGGAAAGCGGCCCTGGAGTTCGGGGATCAAGTCGGAGGGCTTGGTGGCGTGAAACGCTCCCGCGCCGATGAAGAGGATATGGTCGCTGCGCACAGGGCCGTACTTGGTCACCACGGTGCAGCCCTCGATGATGGGCAGGATGTCCCGCTGCACGCCCTCGCGCGAGACATCGGGCCCCACCCCGCGCTCGCGGCCCGCGATCTTATCCAGTTCGTCAATGAACACGATGCCCGAATCCTCAACGCGCGCGGTGGCTTCGGAGAGCACCTGGTCCATGTCAATCAACTTCTGCGCGTGCTGATGGGTCAGGATTTCCAGCGCCTCGGAAACGGGAACGTGCCGCTTCTTGCGCGTCTTGGGCATCAGGCCGCCGAGCATGTTCTGAAGGTCCATCCCCATCTCTTCCATCCCGGCGGGAGAGAACACTTGCACGAACGGAGACTTGCTCTCCTCGATCTCGATGTCAACCATCCGGTCGTCAAGTTCGCCAGCCAACAGCCGCCTGCGCATCGCCTCGCGCTCGTCGGGTTGGTCTTCCTGGCCCTCCTCACTTTCGGTTGGCTCGCGCCCTCCCAGGAAACCGGCTAATGCCTCCAGCGGCTCGCGCGCAGGCCGCGCCCGCCTGCGCCCCGAAACCATGCTGAGCACTTGCTCGATCGCCATGCTGCGCGCCCGGTCGCGAACCGCGTCCATGCGCTCGCGCTGCACCATCCGCACCGCCTGCTCTGTGATCTCGCGGATGATGGACTCGACATCTCGGCCAACGTAGCCGACCTCGGTGTATTTTGTCGCCTCAACTTTCAGAAACGGCGCGTTCGCAAGGCGCGATAACCGCCGCGCGATCTCCGTCTTGCCCACCCCCGTAGGCCCGATCATCAGGATGTTCTTCGGGATCACTTCTTCCTTCAGCTCGCCCGACAACTGCTGGCGCCGGTAGCGGTTGCGCAAGGCCACCGCCACCGCGCGCTTGGCGTCGTCCTGGCCGATGATATACTTGTCCAGTTCGGCCACGATCTCGCGCGGCGTGAGTTCGCGCCCCTGCTTGCGCTTGGTGCTCGTGGTGCTTTCCGCCATTATTCAGTCTCGCAAAATAGGATTGTACCGCATAACTCGACGAGGTGCCCCAGAATCTGGCAGGATTCATCTGTCGCCTGCCAACTGCATTCTGCCAACTTGATTAGCACCTCCCGCCTGATTGTAACAGCCCCCCGCCCCCTGTCAACTGCCAAAGCCGCGAGAGGTCTGTCAAACCGACGGTTGGGTGGTCTGTCCGACGGCCGTCCATGTTCTGTAGGGGCGAAGCGTTGCTTCGCCCTCGACCGATGTCATTCTGAGCGAAGCGAAGAATCTCACAGCCAAGAGAGACACCCTTCGTCCGTCCGCGAGTTGGCGGACTGGCGGACTCAGGGTGACATACTTCGGGGGAGCCCGTGGAGGGGCTCCCCTACAACACGGTGATCATGGCGCGGGCTGAAAGCCAGCGGCTACAGGTAGCACACAGCCGGGGGCGGCTGTGCCACATCCTGGCGTTACAGGTTCTTGCGCGGGTGGAGCCAGAGGTCAACGGGATACTTCAAATCGGGCGGTGGGGTGAATGGGAAGGCGACGCGCTTGCCGGTCCCTGCCGAATGGTAGGCGGCGAGCATGATCTGCAGAACGACTTTGCCGTCCTCGCCCGATTCGACCAGCGGCTCGCGGCCGAGGATCGCGCGGATGAAGTTCCTCATCTCCTGCGGGTAGCCATTCTCCCAGAGCCACGCGTAGTTGGGGAATGACCAGCCCTTGTTCTTGCTGTCGTCGTCCGGGTAATCGGAGGGAATGCCAACACCGCTGTAAACCTCGATGCCCATTCCCTGGGCAAGCAGGTCTGCGCGCGCCCGGCCCTTGGTTCCGAGGACCTCTGCCATGCTGATCATGCCGCCCTGGCGAATCCATCCGCTGACAGCGGTTGCCTGCTGGCCGTTCGCGAAATCAATCAGCACCTCGACGCGGTCATCGAGCGGCTCCCAGTCCTTCGCAGGCGCGAGTTTGCGGCGGCGCAGTTCGGCCCTGTCGAGTTGAAGAGTCGCTGCGCGCGCGGTTACGGCCTTCACCTTTGGCTTGCCCAGAAACCAGCGGCAGAACTCGATCGCGTGGCAGGCCATGTCCATCATGATCCCGCCGCCGGACGTCTGCTTGCCGAAGAACCAGGGAGAGTAGGCGCCGCTGTGCTCCTCGATCTGGTAAATGTGCATGATCCTGCCCAGGGCTCCGGAATCGGCGATCTGTTTCATCTTCACGTATTTGGGGACGTAGCAGAGTTCTTCCGCATAGGCCAGCACGAGGCGGTTTTTCTTCGCGGTGCGGATCATCGCATCGGCGTCGGCGAGGGTCAGGCAGAGGGGCTTCTCGCAGATGACGTGCTTGCCGGCCTGCAGGCATTCGAGCCCTATGGGGCCGTGCAGGAAGTTGGGAAGGCTGAGACTCACCACGTCCAGGTCGGCCTTCTTGAGCATCTTGCGAAAGTCGTCGAATACCGCCTTCACCCCGAAGCGCGCCGCGTGCCGCCGCGCGCGCTGCACGTCGGGATCGGCCACCGCGACGATTTCCACCTCGGGCATGGTTGCGAACGAGAGCGCGTGGATCTTCGATATCTCCCCCGTCCCGATCTGGCCTATTCTGATTTTGCGCATTTTTTCACCTCCGCCAACGGCTGCCTCGCGGCGGGCGTAGGCACGTGGCTAGGCGAAGCCGCCACGGCGGCCCGCACGGCCTAGCCGCCCGCCCTACAGGTGCAAACTGCATGGGCAAGGGACCCATTCGCTTCGCTCAGGGCAGGCAAGCCCTTGCCCTACGGGATTTCGTCTAGGTTGGTCATCACCTTTTCGACGGCGCCCACGATGTCGTCCATATCCTGCCGGCTGCCCAGAAGGATGTGGTGCAGGATGTTGATGCTCTCGTGAGTCGCCGCCCACTCGGCAACCGGGCAGGAGACCTCGCCGTAGTCAACGGCCTGCAATTGAGGGAATTCGCGCGCGCTCGGCTGCCACAGGCGGCTGCGGTGGATCGGCGTATATGGGTCGCTGAGCGGAATCCCCTCCGCGTTGATCGCCGCGCGCACTTTCGCTCCCGCAATCTTCGTTCCCGCGTACCTGAAGGTGTATTCATAGATGGACTGCCGATCTACGCGCGAGTCGCGGAACATCGGCTTGCAGTTGGGTATCGTTGCCAAGCGCTCGTCAAGGTAGCGCATGTTTGCCTGCTTTTTCTCCACCTGCGGAATCATGTCCGGCAAGTGGCCGAGCAGCACGGCCGCCTGAAAACCGCCGATGCGGTTATTGTCGCCGACGAAGGACTCCTCACCTGCCAGAGCGGTCTCATCGTGGCGCGAGGCGTCTTCCATCATCTCGGATTCGTAGGGCCTGCCGCAGTTGAGCAGCGAAAAAGCGCGCTTGAGCAAATCGAAGTCATTGGTTATCAGCATTCCCCCCTCGCCGCACGCCAGGACCTTGCTCTGCTGAAAACTGAACGAGCCAAAGTGCCCGATCGAACCCGCGCCCCTGCCTCGCCACAGCGAGCCGTGCGTGTGGGCGCAGTCCTCGACGATCCATAGTTGGTGCTCTTCGGCGACGGACATGATAGCATCCATGTCGGCCATGCAGGAGTACAGGTGAACGGGGATGATCGCCTTGGTCCTGGGAGTGATTTTGCTCTTCACATCCTCCGGATCAATGCAGTAGGTGTCCGGGGTGACATCGGCAAACACCGTAACCGCACCCACGCGCAGCGGTGCCGTGGCGGTCGCCACCCACGTCAGCGCGGGAACGATCACCTCGTCGCCCGGCATCACGCCGACCGCTCGCAGCGCGATCTTGAGCGTATCGGAGCCGTTCGTGACGCACCAGCCGTGTTTCGCGGTGTGAATCTCCGCGAACTTCTGCGCGAATTCGAGTTCGATCGGCGGCTGCGCGCCGTAGAAAGACCATTTCTTCTCGCGATAGGCTTGAACGAGAAGGGCCTCCGCCCGCTCGTTGGGCATCGGCCAATCCTGGAATGGCTTCTTTCGATATGGCTCGCCGCCGTTTATCGCCAACTTCGGCATGTTTCTTTCCTCCCCGCTACAAGGACCGCTTTGCCTTACACTGCGCCAAATTGGCCGCGATGAGGCACTATTCCTGCTGTCGGGGGCGCTATCGAGACCTGGCCTGTCGGCCACTTGTCATATCCCCGGTGCGATATGGTATGTATGACCGGCCGGCCGGGGGGGTGATGCAGCTGGGATGAGAGAAGAATGGCATGCAAATGAGACCAACCTTGGGCAGCCTGATGCTGGCGTCCGCCCTCGCGTTTTCCAGCGCGACGGCAACGGCGAAATCGTTCTACTTCCCGCGCGTTGACATCGCAGCGCAGGTGGAGCGCGATGGCTCGATGCGCGTGGTCGAGACGCGCGATTTCGCGTTCACCGGGAATTTCCACCACGCCTATCACACATTCGACCTGCCTGCTGGAACCAGCATAACGGAGTTCGAGGTTGTGGATTCCAGCCAGGCATACACTGTCTCGAACTCGAAGCAGCCAGGCACTTTTTTTACCTCGCAATCGGGCAACCGCTTCCAGGCGGACTGGTACTACCAGGCGCAGGACGAGACGAAGACTTTCATTCTGCGCTACACCATCGCGGGCGCGGTCGTGAAGTATGCCGACTTCGCGCAACTCTACTGGCAATTCATCGGCACCGACTGGGATGCGCCCTCACGGCATGTTCGAGTTGTCGTCGTGCTGCCCATTGGGGGCAAGGCTGTGGTTCCCGACGAGACGCTCCGCGCCTGGGCGCACGGCCCGCTGTGGGGAAACGTGCAGATCCGCCCCATGACACGCAATAGCGAGGTTGTGCTGACAAGTGAGAACCTGCCCTCGCGGCAGATGGTGGAAGCCCGTGTCCTGTTCCCCACAGCCGCGGTTCCTGACTGCGCCCTGGTGAATAGCGCGGCGATCCTTCCCACGGCGCTGTCGGAGGAAGGACGCTGGTCATGGCAAGCCAACGTCAAGCGCTTGTGGGCGCGGTTCGGCGTCGGCGTGGTGGTTATCCTCCCGATCGTGTTGATCTGGTGGTGGTTCCGCCTGTACTTCAAGTACGGACGGGAATACCAGCCCAGGTTCGACGGCGAATACTACCGCGACCCGCCGGATGACTACACGCCGGTGCAGTTGGGAATGCTGTGGAATTGGGGCAAACTGGCCCCCCAGGACATGGTAGCCACCCTGATGGATCTGGTTCGGCGCGGGGCTGTGAAATTGTTATCTGTTCCGCACACGCGCGCGAGGCTGGGCGGCCTGCTCGGCACCGTAACAGAGAACGAGACCGCCTTCCAGAGGGTTACTGGCCATGGCGTCAGCCTGAGCTCATCGGAGAAACATCTCTTGAAGATGTTCTTCCCGATGGCGCAATACGACAACCCGCAGTCTAGCCCTGGCGAGATCGTAACCCTGGACGACTTCAAGGAGCGCGCGAAGGCGGACCCGCGCTCTTTCCGCAGCGACTTCCAGGTGTGGCAGACTCTCGCGAAGATGGATGGGCGCACGAATTTCTTCGACCCGGTGAGCCAGCGGATGCAGGGATGGGGAATTGCAATCGGAGTGGCGCTGATAGTGCTTGGTTTCTTCCAGCCTGTCGTGGCAGTGCTCTATATGTTGGTAGGGGGCGCATTGATCTTGGCGAGCATAGTGGCGCTTCGCAGGCGCAACCCGCAGGCTGCCGAAAGCCTCGCGAAATGGCAGGCGTTCCGCCGCTACCTGCTCAACTTCTCGCAGATCCCCGAGATGCCTCCGCCAGCGGTAACAATGTGGGAACAATACCTGGTCTATGCTATCACGCTCGGCGTGGCTAACAAGGTGATGGAGCAGTTCCGCGCTCTCTATCCCCAGGCAGTCGCAGCGGGAGCGGACACAGTGGCGTTCTCCGGATGGTTCGCCGATGGCAGCGCGCTGGACGGGCTGGGGGCCCTCGACTCGGTGATGAGCAGCGTTCAAAGCGCGGTCTCGGTTGCGACCAGCGCGGCTTCCTCCGGGTCCGGAGGAGGGGGCGGATTCAGCGGCGGCGGGGGCGGCGGCGGTGGGGGCGGGGGCGGGGGCGCCGACTAGGGCGGCGAATGCATCTATCTGCCCTCTATCCAACCGGCGTCGAAGCAGGCGTGCCGGATGTGCGTCCTGCGCCACGTGTAGGTCAGGTGCAGCAGGCCATTGCGATCCTGGATTATCGCAGGATATGAGAACTCGCCGGCCTCCGTTTCGATGTTGCGCATCACAGGCCACGTCTCCCCTTCGTCCTGCGACAGCGCCAGGGTGAGCGGCGACCGCCCGCGCGGCGACTTGTTGAACGCGAGCACAACCCGCCGGTCGTTCAGTTTCACCATGTCAATGGCAGCGTGGGGGTTCGGAAGATCCGTGTTCTCCGCAGCCGTCCAGGTTCGCCCGCAGTCCCTTGAGATGCTGCGCGCGATGAAATGATCCCTTGTAGGCCGAAGCAGCGCCAGAATCGAACCGTCCTTACGCTCGATCAGCGCCGGATGCTGATTCGGCACACCCGGAATCTGGCCCGTGAACGTCCAACTCGCGCCCTGGTCATTCGAGATGAAGAAATGCGAGTTCTCCCTGCTGTGTTCGACGCCGATAACGATGTCGCCGCTCGAGTGCACGAGCGGCTTGGTGCGAAACACGCAGTTCCATTCCTCGCGCAGCATCACATAGTCGCCCCATGTCCGCCCGCCGTCCTGCGAAATCCGGTAGCGGCAGTCGCATGTGTCCCAGCGCACCCCGGGCCCCCAAGGGCCGTCGAGTTTGCCGTGCATCACGTTGTAGAAAAGCCAGACGCGCTCTCTCCCATCAACCCACAGGACGCAGTTACCCATTGGCTTGCTGGGGTCATCATCCACCGCGACGACCGGCTGGCTCCACTCGCTCGCGCCCGCCGGCTTGCGCGCCGTCAGGATCGCAACGTCAGCGCGCGCCTCATCCGATCCGGCATACCACGCGCAGAGCAACTCGCCGTCCGGCAATTCAACAATGGTCGAACAGTGGCACGACGGAAACCTCTCCGTCGGCTGGCAAACGAACTCACTTTCAAGCATCACACTCTGTTCCCATAGGGTCACGGTGTGGCACAGCCGCCCTCCGGGCTACGGAGCCTTGGCGAAGTAGGCTCGGCTGTGCCCGTACGGCGCGCTCTCATGCTCCGCGCGCCACTTTGCGGATCGCGCCCAGGACGGTGTCCTCCGTGCCCGGCACCGGGTCAGTATAGACAGCCAGGCTGACGATCCTCTTGTGCACATCCTCGGAAACGGGCAGGTCGCCCTCCTTGTAGCCGGGGTAATCGCCGCACAGCGGCCCCCGGTTGCGGCCGAAGATGTCAAAGCCCTTCTCGAACAGAAGCAGCCGGTGCAGCAAGCCATAGCCGCCGCCTCCGGCCTTGATCCCCTCGGCACGCAGCGCCTGGATGAACTCGCTGGCCGACCTGCCGCCCGCCTTCTCTGGGCGATAGATGACCGGGAAGGAGTAGAAGCCCCCCGGCTCGGCTCCGTCATAGCGCCGGAGGGGAGAAAGACAGGGCACATCCGCAAGGCCCGCCTCGATGGTCTCGACCCACCTGCGCCTGCCTTCATTCAGGGCCGGTAGTCGCCGCAACTGCACTCCGGCAATCCCGATGGCGAGCGGATGCGACCGGAACTTCATGCCCAATCCCAGCGGCTGGTAATCCTTGTATCGCTCGGTTACGAGATCGAGCCCGCCCATGCGATTGCACTGGCTCACCAGCACGGCGCGCTCGAAATACTCCGCATTGTTGCTCACGACCATCCCGCCCTCGCCCGCGCTCACCGGCTTGGAGCCCTGAAGGCTGAAAGCCCCCATGTCCCCCATGCATCCCACCGGCTGGCCCTTATATTTTGCGCCGTGCGCGTGAGAGCAGTCCTCGATCACGGGAATGCCATGCTCGCGGCCGATCTTCATGATGGCATCCATATCGCAAACCCAGCCCCACAAATGAACGATCACGATGGCCTTCGTCTTGGACGTGATCCGTCGGCGGATGTCATCGGGATCGGCGAGAAGAGTCGTTGGGTCAATCTCGCAGAAAACCGGGCGCGCCCCGAGCAGCAAAGCCGGCCCGATCGTGCAAATCCACGTATAAGTGGGGCAGATGATCTCGTCCCCGGGTCCCAGGCCGACGCCGAAGTAGGCTGCATACAGGGCGCTGCTGCCATTGAAAACCGACATGCAATAGCGCACATTGCAGAATTTCGCGAACTCCTCCTCGGCCTGGCGAACCGTGGGAGTGCCGCCGCTGAGTTCGTTGCGCAGGGTCATGTCATAGGCAAGTTGCGCTTCCTCCTCGGTCATCTGCCGCCACCGGTCCGGCTCCTCCGGCTTCTGCTGCTGCGTCTGAACGAATACCGGCCTCTCTCTCGCCATACACTCTACCTCCAATCGGTCTCTCGTAGGGGCGGCCCTCTGCCCTTCAGGACCCCGACGGGCCCTTCAGGGCCCGAGGGGCGGCCGCCCGATCTGGGGAGCCCGCAGTCGCCGACGCGCCATAGCCGCTATGGCGACGGCGCGAGGGCCCCCCTACCACTTCTCCGTGCACCCTTCAGGCTCCTTGGAGCCCACGTGTGTCGCTCCGCGCGTACGCCACGGCAACATGCGGACGCAGGAACAGGCCTGCGCGACGGCCAATTCAAGATGAACATGACGGAAATCCGTCCAATCGAGTGGCTTGGCGACCGGGTGCGAATGATTGACCAGACGCGCCTGCCCGCTGAGGTCTGCTTCATAGAAACGGACGAGCCGGGCAAGATCGCGGACGCAATAAGAACGATGAAGATCCGCGGCGCGCCTGCCATCGGAGTCGCCGCCGGGTTCGCGCTCGCGCTGGCGGCGCTTGGCTTCGACGGAACGGATGCCGACGCGCTGCTGCGCAGATTGGATGCCTGCGCCCAGGAACTGCGCGCAACCCGCCCGACGGCAGTGAACCTTTTCTGGGCGATAGAGCGCGTACTGGCGGCAGCGCGCAAAGCGCCGCACGACGCGTCCCGGGTCTCGGCTGCCGTAGTGGCGGAAGCGGTTGCGATTCAGCAGGAGGACATTGCCGCCTGCCACCGCATCGGCGAACTGGGAGCCTCCCTGCTGCCAGACCGGTGCCGCGCTCTGACACACTGCAATGCAGGCGGCCTGGCCACCGCAGGCTATGGCACCGCGCTGGGCGTCATCGTGTCCGCGCACCGCGCCGGCAAAGACCTTTTCGTGATGGTTGATGAAACCCGCCCCCTTCTTCAGGGCGCTCGCCTGACAGCCTGGGAATTGCAGCAGCACGGAATCCCCCACGCCATCATCTGCGACTCCGCCGCCGGTCACTTCATGCGCAGGAACATGATTGACGCAGTAGTCGTCGGGGCCGACAGGATTGCCGCCAACGGGGATACCGCCAACAAGGTGGGCACCTACTCCCTTGCCGTCCTCGCCAAGGAACACAACGTGCCGTTCTATGTCGCCGCGCCCGTTTCCACGGTTGACCTGTCCCTGACGGACGGCATGCAAATACCCATCGAGGAGCGCAGCGCGCGTGAGGTCATCTGCATCCGGGATCAGCCCGTAGCCCCGCCGGGCTCCGAGGCTCTCAATCCCGCCTTCGACGTTACCCCGGCGCGTTTCATAAGCGCGATCATTACCGAGCGGGGCATAGCCCGCCCGCCCCTGGGCCGCTCGCTCAAGGTCCTCTGCCGCCCCGGTGAAGGCCAAGGCGGTTTTGTGGAATAATCCTGGGGCACAATAAGATGGGGTGGTTAGCACGAATTCTGCTGGTAGCGGCGCTCGCGGTTGGCGTGGTCGGTTGGCAAACCGGCCGCCTTCGCTGGCGTGAAACCAACCCCATTCTGCAGAAAGTCAACGACGCCATCGGAGAATCGGCGGCCAGGTCAAGCGTGGAGGTCAAGCGCGATGGAGTCATCGTGCACATCACGCTGATGACCCAGGCGCAGCGCTACCGCGCCAGCGACATCGCCACCAACGCCTGCGCCGCCGCCGCCCGCGCCCTCGACGGCGAGAAGAACGTCAGCGTTATCCTCCAAGGCCCTGCTGACGAGGCGGGATATGCCCTGGTTTACGGGGCAGCCTCTTTTTCCAGCCTCACGGGACGCATCGCCTGGAGTTCACACCAGTAGCCGCCTGCTGATACACCGCCAGCGTCTGGCGCGCTGCTTCTTGCCACGAGAATAGTCTGGCCCGCTGCGTGGCTTTCCGGCTAAGTTGCATCCAAAGCCTTTCGTCACCGCAACTCGTGACAATCGCGCGCGCGATCGCCTCGACCTGAACCGGATCAACCAGCAGGCCGGCGTCCCCGACCACTTCCGGCAGACTCGAGACGTTCGAAGCCACCGCTGGAGTGCCGAAAGACATTGCCTCAACTACCGGAAGCCCGAAACCTTCATAAAGCGAGGGCAGCAGCACGGCGATCGCGCGGCGGTACAGTTCGGCAAGCGCTTGCTCGCCAGCATAGCCGGCGAAGCGCACGAAATCCCAGATCTTGAGTTCGCGCGCGTGCTCGCGCAAAGTCGCCCCATATTCCCCTTCCGGCCCCGCGAGCACCAGAGGCGCATCCACGCCGCGCTTGCGCGCCAGGGCATACGCCTGCAGGAGCCTGATCAGGTTCTTTCGCTCGCTCATCTCTCCGACGAACAACAGTAGGTCGCGTTCGCCTCTTGCCAGCGGATCGCTAGCCGGATAGCGCGACGCAAGCGGAATCACGGCGATCTTTTCAGCGGGCACCCCGGCCATGCGCGCCAGGTCGTTCTTTGTGCACTCGGAAATCGCAATCACCCAGTCCGCCCGCCGCGCGCTGGCCAATGCGCGATGCTGCAGGCGCAGCAAGCGGCGCGGGTAGCATTCGGGGAAGTGAAGGAACGCCAGGTCATACACCGTTACCACCGAGCGGCACGGGAGCCAGGGAGGCAGGATGGTGCCCGGAAAATGCGCCACCTCGATTCCGTCGCGCTTCATCGCGCGCAGCAACGCCAGCCTCAGCCAGCCGAATCTCGCGCGCACGACGCGCTCGCTCACCCCGGCGGGCCAGGATTCGCCCGACGGCCGGTCCAGATACAATAGCAACTCGGGCCTGTCGTCCTCGGCGGCAAGAGCGTGAACCAGGCTGGAGACATAGTAGTCCACGCCCGTCTTTTCCGCAGCCAGCAAGCCCCTGGCGTCAATGCCCACGCGCATTTCCCCACCTGCTTCTATCGGCGCGCGCCGCCTTCCTTGCCGGGCATCACACGTTTCGCTGGCTGGGCTCAATAGGGGCGCGCAGGTCTAGCGTCCGCCACCTGTTACCGTTTTCCGTCGTGCCTGCGCAGCAGGGCAACCATCTGGTTATCTTTTGCGAGGCGCAGCGGCGTCTCGCCATCGTCGTTTCTTGCATTCACGTCAGCGCTTGCGGCCAAGAGCTGCTCGACTACCTTCACTTGGCCTTTCGCGGCCCCGTAATGCAGAGCCGTCCATCCCTCCGGCCCCCTGGCATTCACATCGGCCCCCTTCTCTATGAGGAATCTAACCCGGTCACCGTCGCCCTGCACGACGGCGTTGATCAGGGGAGTCCGGCCATCTTTGGACTGCACGTTCACGTCCGCGCCATTGGCAACCAGGATGGCCGCAGCGTCCACGGCGCTCAACGTGGTGCGCGGCTTGGTGTACCCTGTGCCACCATGCCATCGCACCTTGCCACTCACGAGATGCAGCGGCGTCGCGCCATCCTTGTCTCTCGCGTTGACACTTGCGCCAGCGGCCAGGAGCATTCTGACCATCTCCGCATCGCCACGAGCAGCCGCGTGATGCAGCGCAGTTTGGCCGTCCGTGTCTTTGGCGCTCACATCCGCTCCTGCGGCCAGCAGAACCTTGACAGTACCCGCGTTTTCCCTGTCCGCGGCCAGGACGATAGCAGGCATACGGTGAGCATCCACGGCATTCGCATCTGCACCGTGAGCCAGCAGCGACTTTACGTGTTCAGCGTTGCCGTGCATGGCCGCCCCGCAAAGTGAACTGGGGCTCGCTTTCGCGCCGTGGGCCAGCAACAACTCAACTATCTCGGAATTGCCGCGGAACGACGAGGCTGCAAAGTCCAGCGGCGTGCCGCCCTGCTTGCCGGCAGGGGCGTTCACGTCCGCGCCTTTGGCCAGCAGGATCTCCGCGACCTCAGTGTGCCCACCCATGGCGGCGCAGTGCAGCGGGGTCACGTGCTGCCAGCGAGCGTTGCAATCTAACCCGCGGGCCAGCAAGCGCGCCACGGATTGGGCATCTCCGCGAAGGGCCGCCCTGTGCAGAGCGGGCATCCGCGATTCCTCGTCTCCGCCGAACCGCCACAGCAATGCAAGCATAGCCGCAGTTGCCAATACCATCGCTGGCGTCCGGAGCCATTGTGTCCACTTCGCTGGCCTTGCCCGCTCACGGCGGATCGGTTCGCTCGACAGGGCGGCATTCTCACCGGGACGCGCGGGCGGCGCGCCATCCCAGACAGGATCGCGCAGGCTGACGCGTCTTGCGCGCTGCGCGACCGAGAACTGAATCCCCCGCACCGCGAGAAGAGCCAACCCAGCGAACCCAACCAGATCGGCGATGTTGTATGTGAAGTTCGCCGCCCTGCCGAACTCCAGAAAATCCACCACGTAACCGAGCCGCACCCGATCGAGCAATATGCCGAGCAGCCCGCCAGCCAGCAGCGCGCAGCCGGTTTCCGTCAGCGCGGACATGCGGTAGCCTATTCGCAACAGTCGCCTTCCAAGGACCAGAAGGGCGACCGCGCAGATGGCCGTGATGACCAACAAGTACGAAGAGGAGCCCCCAAAGCCAAACCCGCGGTTCTGCGCATAGCAAATCTGAACCCACCCGCCCAGCAGTGCAAGGCGGTCGAAGTAATGCTGCCCCGCGAGGAAATGTCGGAGCACCAGCGCCTTTGCTGCCTGGTCCAACAGACATACTCCAAGCGCCACTGCCACCCATCGCCCGGGCGCAGCGAAACGGCGCAGGTACACCACCAGCACCGCCACCAACAGGCCCGCCGGAACCACGGTCTGCAACAGCGCCGAAGAAACCAACACCATGCCTCTCCCTTCCCTGACCCCCGACACAATGTTCTTCCACAATCCCGCACTCTCACCCAGCGGCCAAGAAAGCACTTGACAATAGATGGTCAAGGTGGTATATTCCCTAGGGAATATGACGAGGCCAGTTCGCCAGGACTACATTACTACCCAGGAAGCCGCAACAATAATGGGCCACACCGTTCAACACATGCGCCTTCTCTTCCGCGAGGGCAAAGTCCGCGCGACGAAACTGGGACGCGATTGGCTGGTGGCGCGCCCAGACCTGGAACAACGCCGCGCACTACGTAGGCAGCGTACCCGCTACACCTCCATTGCGGACCAGGCTGAGGATTCACACCGTGCTCCTGTGGTTGCCGAGACCTTGCCCGGCTTTGCTGATTACCCAACACGTCGAGAACGGGGTGGGGCCGTAACCGGCGTGAACGTTGCCCAGGTGCCTCAGCGCAGCCCTTTCCGCTATCCTGGGGGCAAGACCTGGCTCATCCCGTACGCGCGGCAATGGCTGAGGAGCCTCGGCCAGCCCGTGGCGCACTTGCTCGAACCCTTCGCTGGCGGCGGCATCGTGAGTCTGACTGCGGTTTTCGAGGGCCTGGTCAAGCGCGCAACAATGGTAGAACTGGACGAGGACGTTGCTGCCGTTTGGCATACTATCTTCAATGGGGATGTCCCGTCGCTCACGAAGCGCATGATGACATTTCAACCCTCGCCGGACTCTGTACGCCGCGTCCTCGCTCACCCACCAACCTCTGTAGGACAGCGTGCATTTGCTACCATCGTCAGGAATCGCGTGGCGCGCGGCGGGATACTTGCCCCCGGAGCAGGCCTTGTCAAGCGGGGAGAGAACGGGCGCGGGCTTTCGTCGCGATGGTATGCGACGACACTCTGCCGGCGGATCCTCGCCATAGCGGCCTTCCGCAACCGCATTCATTTCATCGAGGGCGACGGACTGGATATTCTGCGTGCCTACGCCCGCCAGCCAGATTGCGCGTTCTTCATTGATCCGCCCTACACCGTGGCGGGCAGACGCCTATACAAGTACTCGGAGATTGACCACCCGCGACTGTTTGACCTGGCTCTCTCCCTCCGCGGTGACTTTCTCATGACCTACGACGATGCTGAGGAGATTCGCGCGCTGGCTGCGAGCCACGGCTTCCAAACCCGCGTCATCACCATGAAGACAACCCACCACACTGCGAAGCGAGAACTGCTCATCGCGCGGGCGATGGACTGGCTAAAGGGGTGAGGCGCCGGCAAGTTTCGCCCGGATGCGTGCTTCGAACGTTTCCAGGGTCACCGTCCGTCCCGCGGTAAGACCCTCCACGGCGTGCTCCAGGGTGGTCAGATGAACGGAATCTCGCCTGAGGCGAGCATCGTGGTCGCCTTCCTCATATTCGACCACGAACCACGCGATATCGCAGTTCGAGACATCAGCGGCTTCGTCCATCGTGCCCAACGCTCGGAAGAACGCCCGATCCACCACCACACACATCCTCTTGCCCCAGCGCCGGAGCGATGGCACCTTGATCTGCAACTGAGGCATCAGTCGCTTCGGTCCGCTGCTGCGGTAATCGGGGCGACGCCTGCCCGTGGGAAAGGGCAAACCTCGACCTGCATTCTCGGACTCGCGGAGCATTCTGAACTCGCTCTGCATCGAGTCGCCGGAGAAGTAAACCGCCTGCATCTCCAACGCGCACCAAGAGAGTGTGGCCGTATTGGGGCGCACGAGCACATGGTCTATGCGACCGACGTCCTCACGAGCGCCATCGTCCTCGCCAAGCGGCGTCCCGGTGTCTCGCTCGAGGAACCCTACTTCGCGGACAATTCTCGGCGTCGAGTGTTCCAGGATGGTCTCCCCAATCCAGCGGAAAATGAGCCCGTCCTCGTAGAAGCGATATGGGCAGGTCGTGCAGAGATCGCCCTCCTCGTCAGGGGCTACGCTGACCCGCCCGGTTCGGCCGTCGCGCTTGTACAGGCGAAGTGAACAGACACCGCCCTCCTTGGTGCACGTATCGGTTACGTCTGGCCTGCTCCGGAATGGGCAGGCCTGACTCGGACGCTCACGCTTGGGCAGCGACTGCAGGTCGGCGTAACGCCGGCGTTCCTGCACGGTCAGGCGGACAAACGAGCGTCCGTACCATTCACCGATCCCGTACAGAAACCGATCTCCTGACGAAGTTCTGCGTCGGGCCATCTGTCATCTCCCAGCCCACTGGGTTGAGCGCCACAACTTGCCAAACGCCCTTGTCCATTCTGCATCTGCTGCTCTTTGCCTTCTCTCTCGAACGGCCCACTCGCGCAGAGTCCCTGCGGATGCGCCTTGACCCGCGGCGTGGGGGGCTGTTAGAATGCAGAATCCGGCTCGGACCGCGAGCATCATGGGGCCAAAGATGACCACCAAAGACATTGTTCTCTACGACACCACCTTGCGCGATGGCGAGCAGCGCGCCGACATCTCGTTCTCCGCGCAGGACAAGACAAACATCGCGCGCCGCCTCGACGAGATCGGCATTGATTACATCGAGGGCGGCTTCCCCGCCCCGGACCGCATCGGCGATCTCGAGTTCTTCCGCGCCATGAAGAAAACGCCGCTGCGCCGCGCAAGACTCGTCGCCTTCGGCATGACCCGGCGCCCCCGCATGAGAGCCCAAGATGACCCCCAGGTCCAATCCGTGCTGGCCGCGGGAACCAGGGCGGTGTGCATCGTCGGAAAATCCTGGGACCTGCACGTGCGCCACGCCCTGCGTGCAACCCTGCAAGAAAACCTGGAAATGATCGCCGATACCGTTCGCTTCTTCAAGCAGGCGGGCCGCGAGGTGATCTTCGATGCGGAGCATTTCTTCAACGGGTTCTCGCGCGACGACGATTACGCCCTGCAGACGATCAAGGCAGCCGAAGACGCAGGCACGGACACGATCGTCCTCTGCGACACCAACGGCGGCTCGCTGCCCTCCCACGTAACGCGCGCATTCGCCGCCGCTCGCGCGGCAGTTTCGACGCCCCTGGGCATTCACGCCCACAACGATTCCGACCTGGCGGTTGCCAACACGCTCGCGGCGGTGGACGCCGGCGCGACGCACGTGCAGGGCACCATCAACGGCTACGGCGAGCGCTGCGGCAATGCCAACCTGTGCTCCATCATCCCCAACCTCCAGTTGAAAATGGGCAAGCGCTGCTTGGGCAAGCGCTCGCTTGCCTCCCTTTACTCGCTCTCGCACTACGTGACCGAGGTGGCGAACCTTCTGCCCCTCGAAAGCCAGCCCTATGTCGGCAGGAATGCCTTCGCGCACAAGGGCGGCCTGCATCTCTCGGCGGTGCTCAGGCGCTCGGAGACTTACGAGCACATCCACCCCGAATTGGTGGGCAACGAGCGACGACTGCTCGTCTCGCGCCAGGCGGGAGCGAGCATCATCAGCCAGAAGGCGAGAGAACTGCGCCTGCGCATGCCCAAGGACTCGCCCGAGGCCAGGGAGATCGTCCGCCGCGTGAAGGCGATGGAGCACGAGGGCTACGAGTTCGAGAGCGCCGAGGCCAGCCTCGCGCTGTTGATGAAGGGGCTGCGCGGAAAGCGCCGCAGGCCCTTCCGGCTCGAGGGCTTCCGCGTGATCGTCGAGAAGAAGGGCGATCAGCCAGCCCTTTCCGAGGCGACCATCATGCTCACCGTGAGGGGCGAAAAGGAACACACCGCGGCAGAGGGCGACGGCCCGGTGCACGCGCTCGACCAGGCGCTGCGCAAGGCTTTGGAGCCTTTCTACCCCGAATTGTCGAGGGTGCAACTGACCGACTTCAAGGTGCGCGTCATCGAGGCCAAAGAGGGAACGGCAGCCAAAGTCAGGGTTCTCATCCAGTCGAGCGACGGCACTGACTCCTGGGGCACGGTCGGGCTCGACACCAACATCATCCAGGCCTCCTGGGACGCCCTGGTTGACTCGGTCGAATACGCCCTGATTCACAAACCCCGGTAACCTGCAGAGGCAGGCCGTCGTGGGGAATGGCGGCCGCTACCCCAAGGCCCAGGATGAGACGCGCGCCACGTAGTTTTCCAGCAAGCCCTGCGCTTCGGCCGCGGTCTTGCCCTCGGCCAGCACGTGCACCTGCGAGGTGGACGCGTCGGGCAATACCAACACCCACGACCCGTCGAACCACAGTTTCAGGCCGTCAATGTGCTCCACCCGGGTGGCCTGGCTGGCGGGGACCTCGTCGTGCATGCGCCTCATCACCTCGCCCTTGCGTTCCCAGGGGCACTCGACGCTCTCCTCGACCTTGTGCACCGGGGGCAGCGCATCTTTGACGCACGACAGGCTGGAGCGTTCGTGCACCAGCATCTCCAAGAGTTTCCCGAGCGAGATCATGGCATCCAGGGCAGGCTGCATCTCGGGGAAGATGAAACCGCCCCGCGGGTCGCCGCCGAAGAGAACCCCGTCCGCGCTGCAGGCCTCTGCCAGGCTGCGCCTGTCGGCCTTGGTGCGGATGCACGTGCCGCCCAGGGCCTCGCAGGTTACCTCGATCTCGGCAGGCGCAGTGACGGGCACGGCGACAACGCCGCCCCCGCTGTGCCGCAGGCAAAGGTACGTCATCATGTTCAGCAACTGGTCCCCCGATACCGGCCTTCCGACCTCGTCAACCACGGCCATGCGCTCCCCCTGGCCGTCAATCACCACGCCAAAGTGAGCGCGGTAGGCGGTAACGATGTCTGAGAGGTATTCGAGTTCCCGCCTGCGTTTCTCCCAACTCACGGGCAGGTAAGTGGGGTCAACGAAAGCATTCAGCCCGATGGCCTGACAGCCCAGCCGCCCCAGCAGCATCGGCATGAACATCGCAAGCGCGCCGTAAGAATAGTCCACCACGATGCGCGGCTGGCCCGCTCGGATCGCATCGCAGTTGATGGCCGCGCGGAAATCGTTCGTGTAGGCCTCCACCGCCCGGCCCAGGAATTCGAGGCTGCCAACATCCTCGCGGTGGCTGCGGCGGAAATCTCCCCGGAAGAAGACGGCCTCGACCTTGCGCTCCTCGCTGCGCCCGAGAGTGCGGCCCTTGTCGTCGAAGAATTCGATCAGCACGTCGTCCGGGTTGCTGGCCCACAGGCTGACGTGAAGCCCGCCCCCTGCCCCCGAGACCAGGGCTGCGTGGCGGGAGATAGGGGCCGGCATGGTGCGCAGGTCCAGAACGTTCACGCCCACCGACATCAGGCCCGCGATCATCGCCCGCTTCGTCATGCGCGAAACCGGGTGAATGTCGCGGCTGGTAATGACCTGCGCCCCGCGCTCGAGCGTTGCGCCAAAAGATGATGCCAACAGCCCGGCGAACTCGGGGGTAATCTCGATATTTGCCAGGCCCCGCACACCCGGCCCGCTGAAAAGAGCCCCCGGCCACTTGTGGCCCCAGATCAGGCTCATCGTCACCCTGGCGCCCGTCTCCGTGGCCTTGTTGGGCCAGATCTTCACGTCCGGCTGAACAACGGTGCCCTCGCTCAGCAGGCAAGAATCCCCGATCACCGCCCCCTCCGTCACCAAGACGTGAGACTTCACCACCGTGTCGGGCCCGATGATCGCCCCCCTGATGTGGCTGCCCCGCCCGATGTAAGCGCCGTTGAGGATGATCGAGCGCTCGATCTGCGCGCCTTCTTCCACCACGCAGTTGTCTCCAATCGTGGTCGGGCCGATCAGCCCCACGTGCTCGCCGATCAGGCAGTTGCGCCCGATAACGAGGGGCCCCTCTATAGCGCCGCCATGCTGGAGCCGCGTGCCCTCGCCGACCCAGACCCGTTCCCCCACCAGTTCGCCCGGAATGTCCACCTTGACGTTGCCCTGCAGGGCATCCACGTTGGCCTGGAAGTACTGCGGCAGCGTGCCCACGTCGGACCAGTAGCCGCTGGCCACGTAGCCGTACAGAGGCGCCCCCTCCTCCAGCATCGCGGGAAACACGTCCCGGCTGAAATCGGTCGGCTGGCCGGGCTGAATGCGCTTCAGAACTTCAGGCTCCAGCACATAGATCCCGGTGTTCACCGTGTCGCTGAAGACCTCTCCCCAGCCTGGCTTCTCAAGGAAGCGCGCTATCCTGCCCGTCTCACCGTCGGTGATTACCACCCCAAACTCCAGCGGTTGCGCAACCCGCGCCAGAACGATCGTCGCCGCCGCCCCCCGCTGTTGGTGAAAGGCAACCGCGCTGGCGAGATCGAAGTCCGTCAGCGCGTCCCCGCTGATCACCAGGAATGTCTCCCGAAGTTCGCTCTCCAGCCTCTTGATGCTGCCCGCCGTGCCCAGGGGGCTGTCTTCCACCGAATAGCGCATGGAGATGCCGAACGCGCTGCCGTCCCCGAAGTAACTCTCTATCTCATCCGCCAGATAGTGCAGGGTTGCACACGCTGTCGTGAACCCTTGCCGCGCAAGCAGGCGGATGATGTGCTCCATCAGCGGCCGGTTGGCAACCGCCGCCATCGGCTTCGGCCGCTGGCAGGTGATCGGCCGCAGCCTTGCACCTTCTCCTCCTGCCATCACCACCGCGATCATCGCTATTCTCCCGCAATCTGGCAGCACTTCCGGCGGCCGCGCCGGATCTTGCCGCACACCGGGCAGCGGCTCCAGCCTTTCTCCGATCGCGCCTGGCGCGCCCTCAATTCGGCCGAGAGCCCGCGCACCACGCTCCGGCGCAAGTCTTCATCGGATATCGGCGCAGCAATTCCTTCAACCACACTTCGCTGCTGAGGTTCCATCTCACTCGCAGCAGCGCGCTGCCGCTGCCCGCTGCTGCCGCGCTGACCCTGATGGCTGCCCGCAGGCGACTGGTCCGACTCCTGCCAGCCGCGGCTCGAGAACCGTATGTCCTCGATTACCCGCTTGCCGAGCCTCTCCTCCAAGCGCTCGATGTATTTCTTCTTGAAAAATGTCAGATTATGCGCCCACGCCGGCGTTCGCGTTGCCACGAACAGCACATCGCCGCGCACCGCTGTTGCCCGGCTGTGCCTGGCTGCCTCGGCGCCGGCGATCTCCGGCCAGATGCCCGCTGCCGTGTGCCTCAGCAGGCGCGCCTCAAGGCCGAGATCGCGTATTACCCGCCGCACCAGGCCGCCCAATCGCGCAGTTGGGCTCATGTGGCCACCGTGGATTCTGCAACAGCCTGTCCCACAGCCTGGCCGCCCTGGATCTTGACCAGGCTCGCCGATTTCAGCAGGGACTGGGGCAGCAAGGCCATGTCGGTGCACGTGGCAATTGCTTGCCCGGCTTGCAGGAGCGTCTCAGCCAGCCGTTCGCGCCGATCCTGATCGAGTTCCGACATGATATCATCAAGCAGAAGCAGCGGGGTCTCCTCCAACGAGGCCTCCAGGACCTTCCTCATGCCCAACCGCAGGGCCAGGGCAGCGGTCCTCTGCTCGCCCTCGGAGCCGAACTTGCGCACGTCAACGCCCTCCGAGAATATGGCAAAGTCGTCGCGGTGCGGCCCGACCGTCGTCGTGCCGCGCGCTATGTCGTCATGTGTGGCCTCAGCAAGGGCATCAATGAAGCCGGCGCGCGCCTTCTGCTCGTCCGTGCCGAGAAGCCCGACCACGCCCCCGCTCGCTGCTCCAAGGCCAGGCTCATATTCCAGCGAAAGGCAGCACCCGCTCAGCAGCACGCTTGCCTCATTCGCAGGGCCCGCCAGATCGGCCAGAAATTGCCGCCTGCGCCGCACGATTGAAACCCCGCACGCAGCGAGAGGCTGGCCCCACGCGGCCAAAGCCTGCTGCGTTGCCCTGCCCTCCCTGATGTCCTTCAAGGCCCGGTTCCTCTGCTCCAGGATGCGGCGGTAGCGCAGCACGTTGAAGTGATAGGAGCGCGAGATCGAGCCTATTTCAATGTCCAGAAAGCGCCGCCGCTCGACAGGCTCTCCCTTGCAGATATTGACATCAGCGGGAGAGAAATACACGATGCCGGCCAGGCCGATCAGCGCGGTGAAAGTGCGCGCTGTCCCGTTGACAGTCAGCGCCCTGCCAGCGGGCCCCAGGCGCAGCCTTATATCCAGGCTGCCGCGCACGCTGCTTTCCAACGCCGCCCGCACGGCTGCCTCCTGCTGGCCCCAGGCGATCAGTTCGGCGTCCGGGCTGGCGCGGATGCCGCGGCCCCCGCACGCCAGCACCACGGATTCCAGCAGATTCGTCTTTCCCTGGCCGTTGCCCCCCCACAGAAGGGTTACGCCCGGGCCGAACTCAATCGTCCCGTGCCTCCAGTTACGAAGGTTGGTGAGAGCGACCCGTTTCAGGATCACGCCAAACAGCCCCGCCAGCCAGATGCAGAAACCCGCCTAGAGAATCGCCATGGGCATCACTACGTAAACGAACGGCCCTTCGCCCACAGGGCGGACAAAGCCCGGGCTCAAGGGCCCGGTGAGCCCGATCTCCACCTTCTCACAGTCCAGAACAGCCAGCACGTCAATCAGATACTCGGCATTGAAGGCGATCTCGACCTCTGCGCCCTCCAGCGTTACCGTCACCTGCTCCGAGCCGCGCCCGACATCCGCGCTTTCTGCCCTCACTGACAGGACTCCGTCTTGCGTCGTCAGGACCACCTTGTTAGCCTCCGCCCGGGCAAGCACCGCAGCCCGCCGGATGGCCACCAGCAACTCTTCGCGGTTCAACTCCATTCGCTGCTGCGGCTGTTCGTTCACGAAGCGCTTGTAATCCGGAAACTGACCTTCCACCAGGCGAGAAACGACGCACACCTGGCCTGCCTCGAAGCGTATCTGCCCTTCCCCTATGGCGATGAGAACGTCGCCCTCGCCCGTCAGAGCACGCGCCACCTCGTTCAGGGCGCGCACGGGCACCACCGCCGGCGTTGGCTCCCCTTTCACTGAGGCATCAGCAGTGTTTACCGCCAGCCTGTGCATGTCGGTCGCAGCCATCATTATCTTGTCCCCCTCGCAGCGCACGAGCGCACCAGTCAAAACAGCCCGCGTCTCGTCCGTCGAGGCCGCAAAAGTGACGCTCCTGATCAGCGAGCGGAGGCCTTGTTGAGATATCTTGACCTCGGTGCCATCTACCACCTGGGGAGCAGCAGGAAACTCCTGGGCGGGAAGACATTGGATTTCATATTGTGCCTTCCCGCTGGTTACAGTCAGCGGGCCTGCCTCTGCCGCCAGAGCCATCGCGACCTCTTCATCGGTGAACCTATCGAGCAACTCACCCAGAACCCTGGCAGGCACAGTGATAGCCCCATCGTCAGAAGCATCCACGTCAAGCGCGCATTCAACCCACATTTCAAGGTCGCTGGCTAGAAGCCTCATCTGCTCCTTCCTGACGTCCAGCAACACGTTGCTTAAGATGGGCAAGGTACTGCGGCCGGAAACAGCATGGCCAACTACGTGAAACGCCTCCGCTATATCCTTGCGCCTCGCTGTGAGTTTCATGGCGCCTCCTTCTCCACAGGCTATTGTAAACTACTACTTAGTTAACTTCAAGACAGTTTATTATAAGTCCTGTGGTATCTGTTCGTAAACTGCGCGGCTCGGCTGGTAGTGCGGTTCTAGTAGCAGCGCTGGGGTGTGAGATCGCTTGTGAATTAGTCTGCCGAGCAGGGGCATGCTTGCATGTTGGCAATAGGCTGACATAGTTGCCGACAGAATGACGACATGCTTTCCGCTTGATCATCTGGAGGCTAGGCCAACAAATATCAGGCGCTCGGCTTCTGGATAGCGCGAGGGCGGTCTAGATGACTGCGCCCAGTTTGTGCGCGATCTCCGCAACCAGCGCGCGGCTGCTTGCCTCATCGTTCATCTGCTTTCTGATCTTGCGGCAGGCGTGCATGACGGTGGCGTGGTCCTTGCCGCCGAACTTTTTCGCGATTTCGGGGAACGAGCCCTTTGCGAGTTCCCTGGCGAGGAACATGGCGACCTGTCGGCCAAAAACCACTTGCTTTGTGCGCCGTCTGCCTACCAACTCCTCTGGCGTTAGGTGCAGGTGCTCGGCTACTGCCTGCTGTACCATCGCCACGCTGACGGGGCGAGCATAGTCGGTTACGCAGTGGTCCTTCAGTTGATCCATCGCCAGCGCGAGGCTGATCGGCGCTCCGAGAAACGAGGAGGCAGCGATTACCTTGACCAGCGCCCCCTCGAGGACGCGGATGTTGGACTGGACGCTGCTTGCAATGTAGCGCAGCACATCTTCGGGGGCGCTCACGCCCTCCGCCTGCGCCTTGGCCTGCAGGATCGCGATGCGCGTCTCGAGGTCCGGGGGCTTGATATCTGCGATCAGTCCCCACTCGAAGCGCGACCGCAGCCTCTCGTCCATCACCTGCAGTTGCTTGGGAGGGCGGTCGCTGGTGATCACGATCTGCTTGTTCGTATCATAGAGCGCATTGAATGTGTGGAAGAACTCGGCCTCGGTGCGCTCGCGCGCGGCGATGAACTGGATATCGTCAACCAGCCAGACATCCACGCTGCGATACCGGTGGCGGAAGTCGGAGAAGCGATCCTCCCGGATGGAGGTTACGACATCGTATGTGAACGTATCGCCGGACACATACGTTACCCGAAGGTTGCGGAACTGGTTGCTCACCTGGTGCCCGATGGCGTGCATCAAGTGCGTCTTGCCCAGGCCGACCCCGCCGTAGATGAACAGGGGATTATACGACTGGCCGGGATTCTGCGCGACTGCAAACGCGGCCGCCTGCGCGAAGCGATTGCTCTGCCCAACCACGAAGGTGTCGAAAACGTACTTCGCGTTCAATGGTGTGTGTATCTGGCGCGGCTGCGCGGCCGGCTTCTGTGCTTGGTCCTCTTGTGGGGCCTCGGTCTGCAGCGCCAATTGCTGGGGGACGAATTCGACTCTCACGTCCAGACCTGCGGCAGTGGCGGCGCGCTCGATGAGTGTTTTCGTGCGGCGCTGCAGCCATTCCTTGGCAAACTGGCTGAGGGTGCCCAGTATCAGAGTGTCGCCTGTAATCTGAACGGGGCGAATGTTTCGCAGCCAGCGTTCATAGGTGGCGCGGCTGACCTGAGACTTAACGTGGGGAAGAATCTTCTCCCAGGCCTCCATGGCCTGCTGCTGCATCTGCCTGCCTCCTCCAACAGAACGCACGCACAACTGACTGTCGTCGTGCCCTGGGCAGTCCGCAGGCTTTCGGCGGTATGATAGCGCTTGCTGCGACCCGTGCTTCGTTCGTGCCCCGACAGAATGCCGGGGCGGCTGCATCAAGTATTACTTACTTCGCTGCTTGCCACGGCAGCGGCACAAGACAATGCCGAGAAGTGCCCCAGCAGCCCCTTGCGGCTGCCCCCCAGCGATAACGGCACGATAACTCCAGTCCTCGGGTTACCCCGGTTCGCCTATAATTGCGTGGCCGACTTGCTGTTCACAGCGATTTTCACAGTTGTGAATATCGCGGCGCACCGACGGCCTTACGACCAACCGGAAGTATAGCAGAAAACCGCTCCGAGCGCAAGAGTTTTTTTCTTGGCCTCCGGAGGCCCGCCAGTTCCACCTCGCGCCACACAGACTCGGTGCAGCCTGCAGAGCGCATAGCATCTCTTGGACACCGCACAGCAGAGTATTGACAGCCGCGAGCGATGAGGGTTATATGTTGAGCCAGCGGGTCAGCGCGAACGCGAGAGGAGACTGACATGCCGCACGAAGCCGAAGTTGCGCGCAAGATCAAACAGGCCGTCGCAGCCGACGAGCGGACGAGCGCCGCCGAGGTGCACGTCAAGATGGTGGGCGACGTTGCCTTTCTGGATGGGCACGCCGACTCGGAGGAACAGAGGCAAGCGGCCACCGAAGTGGCGAAGGCCGTCGAGGGAGTTCGGTTCGTGCAAAACCGCCTGCACGTCGGGGCCGAGCACCGCACCATGCGCGAACTGATGAGAGAACAACACCACTAGGCAACCGAAGGGAGAGAGTATGAGAAGACTATTCGCAGTAGTGCAGTCGCTGGCGCTTGCAGCGCTGCTCGCTGCGGCGCCGGCGCTGCAGGCCGCGATCATCAAGGGCCCCTATCTTCAAAATGCGACCACCGACAGCATCACGGTTTGCTGGGTGGGCGACGCCGCAGAGACAGGGGCCGTGAGGTATGGTATCGGCGCGCTGCTCGACCGCCAGGTTACGAGCGACACCCCTTCTCTGCGCCACGAGGTGAGGATAACCGGCCTCGAGCCCGACACGGAGTACGCTTACCAGGTGGTTTCAGGCTCCGCGACAGGCGTGCTGTCCACCTTCCGCACCGCCGTGCGCGCAGGCCAGCCCTTCAAGTTTGCCGTCATCGGCGACACGCGCAGCGGCCACGAACAGCACGGCAAGATGGTTCAGCAGATCATCAAGTTCGGCCCCGCCTTCGTTCTCAATACCGGCGACCTGGTCGGCAGCGGAGCCCGGCCCGAAGAGTGGGACAAGTTCTTTGAGGTTACGGCCCCGCTCACGCGGCGCGTGCCATATTACCCGTGCCTCGGGAACCACGAGGGGAACTCGCCGTCATACTTCGATTACTTTGCCCTGCCCGGCAATGAGCGCTGGTATTCCTTCGACTGGGGCAACTGCCATTTCATCGTGCTCGACTCCAACGCGGCGTACCTCTCATCCGAGGAGCAGAAGAAGTGGCTGATTGACGACCTGCGCCAGGAACGCAAGACCGACTTCACCTTCGTGATGTTTCACCATCCGCTTTATTCGGGGACAGCAGGCGTGAACCGGAGGCTGGGGGCAGCAGAGACCAGGAAGCAATGGGGCCCGATCCTGGAAGAGGCAGGTGTGGACGTCGTCTTCAACGGGCACGACCACAACTACCAGCACACGTTCCAAAATGGGGTGCATTACATAATCACCGGCGGCGGCGGCGCGTCGCTGTATGCGGTCAAGAAGAAGTGGGGGTTCACGAAGCAGGCCATGGTTCACCACTGGCTGCGCGTTTTCGTCAATGGCAAGCGCCTGACGATAATCGCCGTTGACATCAACGGCAAGGTGCTGGAAAAACTCGAAATCCGCGCCCTGGAATAGCAGCCGGCCGCCCCCCACGATCTCGCCCAGCAAAAGAAGGAAGCGCACGTGGGGGGACGGACCCCGGAGAGGCCGAGGTCCCCGTGCGCTTCCAAATCGGAAACCTTTCAATTCGTGTTATTTCACCGGGACCGGGCCGGACTCCTTCTCCTTGCTGCGTGTTGTGTAACTCTCAAGATCGGCGGAGATTGTAACTCCAAAAGAGGCAGGTCCGACCTGTGGTCGAGAGGAGAGGAAGTGCGAAGTCGCCGGGCTTCTTTTCGCCTGCGCGATCCTGCCTGATAGGTAGGGTATGGGCTGTGCCCGGAGAATACCTTTACCCACCACTATGCGGAGGTAAGGAATGAACATCATCGTCGTCGTTTCGGACACGCTGCGCAGGGATCATCTGGGGCTTTACGGGAACAAGTGGATCAGGACGCCGAACCTGGACAGGTTGGCGAAGGAGAGCGTGGTATTCGATAGAGCCTACACCGGCTCTTTCCCGACTATACCTCACCGCACGGACCTTTTCACGGGCCGGTTCAGTTTCACTTACTGCGACTGGAGCCCGCTGCGGAAGGAAGAGATCGTAACGCAGCAGGTGCTGGGCGAGGCCGGATACACCAGCATGTTGATTGTTGATACCCCTCACATGATCAAGGACGGCTTTATGTTCGACCGCGGGTTCTCGGGCTGGACGTGGATTCGCGGCCAGGAGAACGACCGCTACATGACCGACCCGATCGAGGTGAAGATACCGTGCGACCCCAGCAAACTCCGCGCAACCGTGCACACCGTTACCCAATACCTTCGCAACGTATCTCAGCGCAAGCACGAGGAGGACTACTTCGCCCCGCAGACGCTTGGAACGGCAGCCAAGTGGCTCGAGCGCAACTACGAGCAGGACAAATTCTTCCTGCACGTTGACACGTTCGATCCGCACGAGCCCTGGGATCCGCCCGCCTATTACACCGAGATGTATGACCCCGGCTACCAGGGCGAAGAGGTGATCTACCCGATCTATGGGCCGTGCGACTACCTGAGCGAGGCGGAACTGAAGCACATGCGCGCTCTCTATGCAGGCGAGGTCTCGATGGTTGACCACTGGGTGGGCGTTCTGATGGCGAAGATCGAGGAACTTGGGCTGCTCGACGAGACGGTGATCGTTTTCACCACCGACCACGGGTTCTACATTGGCGAGCACGAACTGACCGGAAAGGTAACGCTGCTCTATGAGGAGGTAAACCACATCCCGCTGATCGTTCGGCTGCCGGATGGCAGGGGCCGGAGGACGGATGCTATAGTGCAGCCGCCGGATATCATGCCGACGCTGTTGGACCTGGCTGGCGTCGAGATACCGAAGACTGTTCACGGCAAGTCGTTCGCAGGCGTACTTCGCGGCGAGAGCAAGAGCCACCGCGACATCGCTGTGTCGTCGTGGTCAATCGTGCACGAGCCTGTCCGCCAGTCGGCGGATAAGGAGCGAGTCGTCCTGAACCCGTATACGTGGGCCGACTTGGCGTGGAAGTTGAAGCCGAGCACGATAGTTGACGGGGAGTGGGCGCTGATCGTGGGCGCGGGAGACTTGGTGCCGGAAATGTACCACCTGCCATCAGACCCGGAACAGCGGAAGAACGTCTTCGAGCAGAACCGCCCGGTCGCAGAGCGGCTGCACAAGGCTTACATCCGATTCCTTGAATCGGTGGACACCAATCCCGATTTCATCGCCCCCCGCCGCGCGCTCTGAGCGCGGCCGCTGCGCGGACGGAGTAGCAACGGCTCCCCTACGCCTGAGAAACCGCCGTGGGGATGGGGTCGGGTTTTCTGAATACCATTCCCTGGAAGATGGCGACCAGATGCTGCTGGTCGTCGGTAACCCGCACCGTGTAGGAGGCCAGGCTCCGCGACCTGGAGATTTCCACGCCTTCCGCGTGAAGCATCGCGCCGGCGGCGGGGCGAAGATACGAAATGCTCACGTTGATGGCGACAGCGATCGTTCCGTGTGCATTGGCGGCAGCCGCGAACACAAAATCGGCGAGCGTGAAGATAGCCGCCCCGTGCACCCCTCCCAACCCGTTGAGATGCTCCTTGCGGATTTTCATGCTGGCCTTTGCACGGCCCGGCCCCACGTCGGTCAACTCGATGAACGAGTGCTTTGCATATTCGTCGCGTTCCATCAGAGATCTGATCTCATCCATGTCTGTCCCCTGCAATCAATGCGCTCGAATAGGGGCGATTCAACCCGACAGCCCTCGTATCCTGCGAGCCAGTGGCTGTCGTTGGGATCACAATTGGCGGCCTACTGATGATAGTCTCGCCCCCGACGAGCGGCAGCCCCCCACTTCCGACTGGTCGCGAAGACCCTGACCTCGTATGGCTGCAACCTGGTGACGAAGCCGCCGCGTTCGACCTCCGCGCTTTCGGCGCCGTACAGCAGTTCCAGCCGCCGACCGTTGAGTTGATCCAACCCCGACACCTCAACTCCCATATGCCGGCGGTCATCCTCGTTGACCAGGATGATCAGCCATTCCCGCCCGCTCCGCCTCACCGTGATCCTGACGCCCTTGCTCTGCCTCATATCGTCTGTCTCGATCAGGGTCGCCCTGGCTGACGTCTCCTCCGGGGCTACCAGGAATGGCTGCAGCGCCGCCAGTTCGCTCGTCAGCGCCAGCGCCGATTCGATGAAATCGGGGGCCTCTTTCACATAGTGCGAGCCCCAATACAGGATGCCTCTGGCACCGTGGGCAATGACATCGTACGCCATGAAGCGCGATTCGGCGAACGAGGGATATGCCGGAACCGATGGCTCGCCGCCCCGGTTCAGGTCGCTCCAGGAGAACGCCTGCAGCACCATCCACACCGGCTTTCCGCGCCCCACCTGCTTCCAGTACTCGGTCACGCTTCCCACTCTCGCTATGTCGCGGCTGCTCTGCCTGACCGGATAATCGTCGCATCCCGTGATATCCACGTAATCAATGTATTGCCGTACGAACTTAACGTCGCTTCCCGCCGCTTCGTTGAACCAGACCTGGTGGCGGTTCTTGTCAAGGCCTCGCACCGCCCGAATCGCTTCGCGCAGTTTGGGCATGATCCGCCGCGCCTGCTCCTCCGCGTACTGGACGGCCACTGGCGTCTGATTCCACCAGTCCGCTCCCTTGATGCCGACCGTTTTTTCCAGCCCACTGAAGGCCGTGAAACTCCACACGATCTCGTCAGGCCCTTCCCATACAGCCAACGCCGGGTGGTCCTTGACGGCTTCAACCGCTTCGCGCAATGCATCGGTCGCGCCTTTGTGCAGAGGCAACGGAATCCAGCCCATCATCCCGGCAGCCTTTGCGCGATCCAGGTCGGCGCGGCTGTGGCACCTGACCAGGTTGACGCCCGACTCCGCCATGGCCTTCAGTTTCGCGTCCTCTGCCGGCATCTCGTAGAAGCCAATCGGGAACAATCGCTGCCCCTCCTTTCTCAGTAACCCGTCTGCCTGAGCGCAGGCTCCCTGCGGCAGCACGACCGCCGCCAAGACAGTACTAGCCAGAACTAGCACAAGTGTAGGTTGCATGGTCCCTGTCCTTCCGCAACAGGAGCCTGCATCCTGCGCCGGCCCACAATGGCACAGGCTTTCAACCACAAGAAAGATATGGAGTGCGGCGCTTTAGCGCCGCTTTGAAAGCGGCAGTCAGCCCGGCGGCTGACTGCCGCACTCCAAAGAAACAGAGCGCCCCGAGGCAATCGGGGCGCTCACGAATCTAATCCCGGCGACGTCCTACTCTCCCCTTCGCCGCTTGACGAAGAGTACCATCGGCGCTGAGGGGCTTAACTTCTCTGTTCGGAATGGGAAGAGGTGTCTCCCCCTCGCCGTGGTCACCGGGAAAGAGTTGCAATGGGAAAGAAGAGCCTGAGCCGAAATCCACAGGCACGGTTGCAAGAAACGCAACCAGGTCTGAGAATTGGAGGGGAAAGCCCTCGGCCGATTAGTACTGGTCTGCTGAGCCTTACGGCCTTGCACACCCAGCCTATCAGCAGGTAATCTTCCTGCGGCCTTACTCCATGAAGGATGGGACGTCTAGTCTTGGGATGGGCTTCGTGCTTAGATGCTTTCAGCGCTTATCCCTTCCGCACATGGCTACCCAGCGTTTGCCCCTGGCGGGACAACTGGCACACCAGAGGTGCGTCCACCGCGGTCTTCTCATACTGGCGGCAGCTTCCCTCAAACGTCCTACGCCCACGACGGATAGAGACCGAACTGTCTCACGACGTTCTGAACCCAGCTCGCGTACCAGCTTTAATGGGCGAACAGCCCAACCCTTGGGACCTTATCCAGCCCCAGGATGCGACGAGCCGACATCGAGGTGCCAAGCGTCCCCGTAGATGTGAGCTCGTGGGGGACATTAGCCTGTTATCCCCGGGGTAGCTTTTATCCGTTTAGCGACCGCGCTTCCATCTGCAACGGCCGGATCACTAGGCCCGCCTTTCGGCTCTGCTCGACCGGTCAGTCTCGCAGTCAAGCTCCCTTATGCCCTTGTACTCCACGTGCGATTTCCGACCGCACTGAGGGAACCTTTGGACACCTCCGTTACCTTTTAGGAGGTGACCGCCCCAGTCAAACTACCCACCTGACACTTTCCCCTAACCAGTTCATGGCCAGGGTTAGGACCCCGAGATCTCGAGGGTGGTATTCCAAGGTTGCCTCCACCCCGACTAGCGTCGGGGCTTCGCAGGCTCCCACCTATCCTCTACACGACATCCCAAAATCCAATGCCAGGCTGTAGTAAAGCTCCACGGGGTCTTTTCGTCCGGTCGTGGGTACCCGGCATCTTCGCCGGGACTACAATTTCGCCGAGTCCCTCGTCGAGACAGCGCCCAAGTCGTTACGCCTTTCGTGCAGGTCGGAACTTACCCGACAAGGAATTTCGCTACCTTAGGACCGTTATAGTTACGGCCGCCATTCACCAGGGCTTCGGTTCGATGCTTCTTCCGCCTTTCGGCGGAATAACAAGTCCCCTTAACCTTCTGGCATTGGGCAGGCGTCAGCCCCTATACCGCGCCTTTCGGCTTGGCAGAGACCTGTGTTTTTGTTAAACAGTCGCTTGGGCCATTTCACTGCGGCCCGGTCGCCCTCAGCCCGTAAAGGGCTTCAAGCGTCCGGGCACCCCTTCTCCCTAAGTTACGGGGCTATTTTGCCGAGTTCCTTGACGAGGGTTCTCTCGCGCGCCTGGGCATTGTGTGCCCGCCTACCTGTGTCGGTTTGCGGTACGGGCATCTCGAGGCTCGCTAGAGGCTTTTCCTGGCAGCCAGGGCTTATCCGGTTGGGTTGGCCGAAGCCGCCTTTCCTCGCGCCCCTTAGAGTTTGTTGGCCGGACGGATTTGCCTGCCCAGCCCTCCTACGGGCACGAACGCACTAAGCCAGCAGTGCGCCGGTCTACCCTTCTGCGTCACCCCATTGCGTCTTTGTCGCCTCGCTATGGCGCCGGAATATCAACCGGCTGTCCATCGCCTACGCCCTTCGGCCTCGGCTTAGGCCCGGCTAAACTCAGGCGGACGAACCTTCCCTAAGAAACCTTAGGCTTTCGGCGAGAGAGATTCTCACTCCCTTTTTCGCTACTCATACCGGCATTCGCACTTCGGCACCGTCCAGGCCTCCTTGCGGTAGCCCTTCAACCTCGTGCCGAACGCTCCCCTACCATCCCGATGCTTTCGCATCGGGATCCGCGGCTTCGGTGGCAGGCTTGAGCCCCGTTGGATTTTCGGCGCAGGACCACTCGACCAGTCCGATGTTACTCGTTGTTTGAAGGATGGCTGCTTCTAAGCCAACCTCCTGGCTGTTTTAGCGATCCCACATCCTTTCCCACTTAGCCCGCCTTTGGGACCTTAGCCGGCGGTCTGGCCTGTTTGCCTCTCGACAATGGAGCTTATCCCCCACTGTCCGACTCCCGGGCTGGACATGTCGGCATTCGGAGTTTGGTTGGGTTCGGTAACGCGTCAGCGCCCCTAGCCCATCCAGTGCTCTACCTCCGACAAGCACCACCCGAGGCTAGCCCTAAGGCTATTTCGGGGAGAACCAGCTATCTCCAGGTTCGATTGGCATTTCACCTCTACCCACAGCTCATCCGAGCCGTCTTCAACCGACACCGGTTCGGGCCTCCATCCGCTGTTAGGCGGATTTCACCCTGTCCATGGGTAGGTCACCTGGTTTCGGGTCTGCGGCCGGCAACTGGTCGCCCTTTCAGACTCGGTTTCCCTGCGGCTCCTCCTTATCGGATTAACCTTGCCACCAACCGCAACTCGCCGGTTCATTATGCAATAGGCACGCCGTCACGGAGCCGCGAGTTTCCACCACGCCACCATCCCTTGCGGGAATCAAGCGCGGCTTCCGCTCGCAGCACCCCGCTCCGACCGCTTGTAGGCTCACGGTTTCAGGTTCTATTTCACTCCCCTTCCGGGGTGCTTTTCACTTTTCCCTCACGGTACTAGTTCGCTATCGGTCCGCTGCAGTGTTTAGCCTTAGGAGATGGTCCTCCCGGATTCGCACAGGGTTTCTCGTGTCCCGTGCTACTTGGGTAGCCCGCCCAGGCAGCCCGCGCCCTTTCGCCTACAGGGCTTTCACCTTTTGCCACGCGCCTTTCCATGCGACTTCGGCTAGCAGCGCAGGTTT